>Ga0079992_156731_pt1 | contig 17731 bp, 28 predicted proteins | sample FaiFalFF_MnMetaG_3_FD_69197 | JGI IMG/M metagenome (GOLD analysis project Ga0079992, IMG submission 69197) | Freshwater microbial communities from Yellowstone National Park, Wyoming, USA - Fairy Falls B (FF_Mn_B) MetaG (SPADES assembly) (version 2) | ecosystem: Environmental > Aquatic >... | reverse complement strand
GTAGCTCAGTAGGATAGAGCGCCGGCCTCCGGAGCCGGAGACCGTGGGTTCGAGTCCCACCGGGGGTACCATGGGCTCCAGATTCGGTTGGCCCCTTTCCCCGCCCCGATTTCGTGGAATCGGCCCCCGCCTGACAGCACTTTTGACAGCACTTTCCCCAGGCAAGGAGGCGAGACCATGGCCTGGGGCGACGGTTCCATATACCGGCGGAAGGATGGCCGGTGGTGCGGCCAGCTCTCGGTGGGGGGCAGGAGGTTCTACGTCTATGGCCGAACCAGGCGGGAGGCCCTGGACAAGCTGGCAGCCCTGAGGGAGAGGGCCAGGCAGGGCCTCCTCTCTCGACCAGGCGCCAGGACGGTGGGCGACCTGCTGGAGGCCGTCTTCGCTTCCCAGTGGCAGCGATGGAGCGAGCGGACAAGGCACGACTACAAGAGGCTGGCGGACTCCCTGCTGCGCCACCTGGGGAGGAAGACCAAGCTTGCCGCCCTCACGCCCGAGCGGCTGGAGGCCCTCTTCGCCTTCCTGTCGGGGGAGATGGGGAGCAAGGCGGTATGGGACTGCTACCGTCTTCTGCGCCGCTGCCTCAATCTAGCTGTCAGGTGGGGCTGGCTGCCTGACTCCCCCCTCAGGCGAGTGGAGCCTCCCAGGATGAGGAGGCAGGAGCGGCGGCTGTGGACACCAGAGGAGACGAGGCGGTTCTTGCAGCAGACTAGAGATTCCCCCTACTGGCCCTGGTGGGCCCTCTCCCTGGCCTGCGGGCTGCGGCCTGGGGAGGTGGCAGCCCTCCGCTGGCGGGACGTGGACTGGGGGCGGGGCGCCCTCTACGTCTCCCGCAGCGTCCAGAGGGTAGGGGGCAGGTGGATAGAGAGGCCCACCACCAAGACAGGCAAGGGGAGATTGATACCCTTGTCAGAACTGGCGAAGGAGGCCCTGCGCCGGCAACGGGAGCTACTCCTCGCCAGGGGGCTGCCTGTGGTGGGCGACGCCTTAATCTTCCCCGCCCAGAGGGGCGATGGCTACCAGGACAGGACAGTAGTGGGCCACGCCTTCCGCCGGGAGGCGAAGCGGTTGGGGTTATACACCCTTCGCTTGAATGACTGGCGACACCTGGCAGCCTCCTTGGCCCTGGAAATGGGAGCGCCCCTCCCCCTTGTCTCCAAGTTTCTGGGCCACGCCAGCCCCGCCACCACCACGAGCGTCTACGCCCACGCCCTCACCGATGCCTCCCTGGTGGCGCAGCTCCTCGACCGGGCCCTTGGTGCGTGATAGCGCCTCCTAGGCTCAGGCAGGCGAAGGGCGTAGGGGTCAGCATTGCGCTATCATTAAAGCGCAGGGGCCGGGTGGCGGCTGGCCACCGCCCGCAAGCCCCTGTGGCCTACCACGCAGGGGGCCCGGCCTCCCTCGCAGCACCTGGTAGGAGGTGATGAGACTTGCCACACCGCATGAGCCGGGCCGAACTGGCCTGGCGGGTCACCGGTTTCTATTACGGTCACCTTAACGAGGACGAAAGGTTCACGGCTGACCTGGCTGCCCTCTTCGCCCGATTAGAGGAGTTGGGAGCACCCGACCCTCTTACAAGTGAGGGGCGGCGAACGTGGGATGAAGCCCAGCACGGCAGCCCCGACTTGATGGCCGAACTGAGCGAGGTCTACAAGGACACCCCTCTAGGACGACACTATCGCCTGGTCTCCTCCATCCGCCGGGAGGTGGAGGCCTTCCTGTCCCGCTGGCCCCTCCCAGGGCGCATCTGGCAGGACCTGCGCTGGAGCTATGCCTTGCACCTGCGCTGGGGGAAGGGCAAGGGAAAACGGCCGACGCTGAAGCTGGGTGGCTTCACCGAGTTTTTGCCCTCACCAGGCCTACCGATAGAGGTGGGGGTCCACAAGGTCGAGGGCACAACGGTGCGGGTGGTAGAGCACCAGCCATGGATTTTCCCCTCTTGCCCCATCCCCTTCCTTTACGACCCCCTGAGCCAGGGCCGGGAGTGGCTGGAGAAGACCATCAAGGCCATATGCCAGCAAGTGCGGGAGAGCATCCTGGCTCAAGCCCGGCTCTATGAAGAGGAGGCCAGGGCAAAGGAGCGGGAGCCAGGCCCGTGGCGCCGCAGGAGGGACGAAAAGTGGTTGGCCTACCTCATCTACTTGCGGGCGGTGCACAGGGACTCGTGGGAAGAGATAACGGAGCTGGCCATTAAGGCCGGGCTCTACCCTCAGAGTACCGATGCTGATGCCGTCCGCAAGCGAGTAACCGCCATCGCCAGGCTCATAGGCCTCCCCCTCCCTGGAATCGCTTAAGCTGATAAGCGGAATCTTGACCTCCCCTCTCCCAAGATTCCTTCCGGCCCCTGTCCGGCTCTTGTAACGTCCCAGATGGGAGGTGAGAACGTTGCCATACGTCAGGGTTCGGTTCTCGGACGAGGTGTGGGATGAAGTCAAAAAGCTAGCCAACAAAGAGCTGCGGAGGCCAGCCTGCCAAGTGGCCATCTTGGTGCAACAGGCCCTCCGGGAACTGCAGCAAGAAGGGACCCGCCGCCAGGCGCTTCGGGAGGGCGGGGCGGCGGGCCCGGCAGAGCACCACGACCAAGGGAGGTGGTCGCAGTGCAACTCCAGGGTAACACAATAACAAAAGGCCCGCCCAGGGGGAGTGGGGCCGGGCCTGAGAGGGAGCCTCCGGGAAGGCCCCAGCAGTATCTTAGCACAGACACCCTCCCTTTAGCTATCTCCTGGGTGAAACGTGGCCGCCCCATCGTCTTGGGCAAGGTTTTCCTTCGGGGTGGCAGGGCTTGTTTAGGCACCCCCTATAAGTGGCGCCTATTGCCCGATGTCGTCAGCCTCCCCGACGCAGCCGTCCGCACCCTGATAGCCCTGGGGGTCGAGACCTGGATAGTCAGAGATGACCTGCGGCGACAGGCATGGCGTATCCCCTTAAGCCACCTGACAAGGGCCCGCATGCAGGCTGGCGAGAGGTGTGTCGCCCTCAAGGACATGGAGCCAGCCCCCTGGCTTGAGTGGCCCTTCGCTAGCAGGTCCATCAACCTACTGGAGTTAGCCCAGGGCCTGGTGGGGGGGCGGCAACTAACGCTGGAGGGGGTGAGGTGATGGGCTGCCTACCTCCTGCCCTCCACGACCCCGTAAGCGAGCAATGGACCATCGCAGCGGCGCTGGTGCATGTCACCTGCGACCCAGAGGCGCTGGAGTTCTACCACCAGACCCGCCAGCTACTACCCGCCATGCTCCAAGAGGTCCGGGCCGAGGACTTCCTGGGCGAACTGGAGCGGGAGGCGTGGCGGGTCATCGAGGAGTTGGTCCAACGTGATGGGCCAGGCGGGGTCAGCCAACTTACGGTTGGCCACGAGCTGCTTCGGCGGGGCTTGAGAGGCACAGAGGTCATCAAGTTGGGGCAGTGGGTAGCTGAGCTGCCCACGCCCCTCTTGGGTATCCACGCTGCCCAACTTGTCCACCAAGCGGCCGAAAGACGCCGGAAGATGCAACACCTTCAAGAAGAAGCCAAGGCACTGGCAAGAGGCGAAGATGCCCCTCACATCGCCGCCCGGAACCGCTACAGCCGATTGGTATGAACGGAGGGAACCCATGCAGGAGCTCGCCTTTGACTTTAATGATGTGCAGATTACCGCCCACCTGAACGGGCGACGGCCTCTGTTGGTCATCACCCATAAAGGTCAGCTGGTCGACCGCTTAAAGTTCGACCCCGACGACTTGCGGGAGCGGGAGAAGGCGGCCGAGATGTTGGAGGCACGCCTGCCAGGCCGCCGATGGCTCAGCATTCTCAGAGACCTGGCCCAGGCATTGGCCCAGGCCGAGGCGCCGTCGTCCGGTTTCGTTTCGATTAATAATATGCCCGTCGAAACGAAACGAAACCGGGAAGTCAGGGCGGCCGACCTTCAAGCCCAGGCCAAGGAGGAAGGGAGGGCCCTCCGCTACTTACCCCTCCTTGGGCGGGAGGGCTACATCGTCAGGGTCTTCACCCACCTGATAAGCGGCTACGCCAAGGCCGGGAAGACCCAACTCCTAACCCAGGTGGTGGGTGAATGGCAAGAAGAGGCCGTCTTATGGTTCACTGAGGAGCCCCAGGCCGTCTGGGAGGCCCGCCTCGCTCGGCTACCGGGCGCCTATCATCACGTGACCCTCTACTTCGCCCTTGGTTGCCCCCGGCAGGAGCTCCTGGAACGTATCGCCCAGGGCCAAGAGACGGTGGTCATCATCGACACCACCAAGCTCTTGGGCATCACCGACCCCGACCATGCGGGGGAGGTCACAGCGGTCCTCGCCCCTGTCATCGCCTCCTGTCGTGAGGCAGGAAAGACTCTCCTCCTGACGCACCACGAGAGGAAGGGAGGGGGTCAGCACGGGGAGGGTATCGCCGGCTCCCACGCCTTCCTGGCGATGGTGGACATCGCCCTGGAGATTCTACGGGACGACAAGGCACCCAGGCGCCGCATCATCCGAGGCTACGGGCGTATCGTGGCCGTGCCGGAACTCTGCTACGAGATGGCTGAAGACGGCACCTTGGTGCCCCTGGGCGACCCTGAGGAGCTGGCCCTAGAGCAGGTGAAGGAGCGGGCCCTCTCTCTCTTGACCGAGGAGTGGCAGTCCCTCAGGGATATCATGAGCGGCATGGGTGACCCCAAGCCCGCCGAAGACCAGGTGCGGCGGGCCCTCAATGCCCTGGTGGAGGAGGGTAAGGCGGAGCGTGACCCACCCCTGGGCACAAAGGGGAACAAGGCCCACCGCTGGCGTCTGGCCGCTAGCCCGTTTCGTTTCGACGGACATACCTTTAATCGAAACGAAACGGAACCGGTAGCGCATGAGGAGGGGCTGCCCGAGGAGGAGTGGGGTAGCTCTGTGCGCCAGGAGCCTCCGTTTCGTTTCGACGGACAGAGTATTAATCGAAACGAAACGGAACCGGCAGGCCAGGGCGCCCCTGCCCATCCTACCGACCCGCTCGTCCAGGCCCTGGCGGCCTTCGAGCCCGAGGAGGACGAGCCGCCAACCCAGGACCCGCAGCCACTGCCGCCCAATATTCGGCCCGTATGTGCAAGATGTGGCAGCGAGGGCCAAATAATGGGAACCAGGTGCTATTGTCCCGCTTGTTTTCTGATTTTCTTACCACCCCGTATTCCGAATTGGGCCCTGGAGGTTCTCTGGGAGGAGGCGGGACTAGACAAAACCCCGGACAAAACTCCGGACATGTGGGGCAAAAACCCCGAACAAAACCCCGAACAACGGGCAAAAACCCCGAACATCAGGGCCCAAAACCCCGAACATCAAAACCCCGAACAAAACCCTGAACAGCAAAACCTTGAACAAAACTCTGAACATCAAAACCCCGAACATACCGCCTTTGCCATAGACGAAACCCCGAACAACGGGGGCGAAAACCCCGAACACGCCGGGGCGGGGGAAACCCTGAACAAAACCCTGAACATGGCGGGGGCAAAAACCTTGAACAAAACCCCGAACATACCAGGCGAAAACCCCGAACAAGCGGCGAGGGGTGGCACTGAAACCTCGAACACCGCTAGGCAAAACCCCGAACAAATCGGGGCCCTGGGGCGATGTTGTCCAGCCTGTGGGAAACCCCTGGAGAAGCCCCGCCGAGGGCCGCCCCCCAAGTGGTGTTCGCCTAGTTGTCGCATGCGACACCGGAGGTCCCAAGGAGGGCCCACCAACGGTGAGAGGTGTTAGGGGGTGGGCTTGATGACATTTGGGCAAAGGGGCCTCGCCTGTGGGGCTGGCCGACGCCCCATGCGCTCGTGGCGGCCTCGGCGGGGCCTTGTGCAAAGGGGAGACATCCCCCCAGGGCCACGGAGGGGCGATGACTCCCTGGCCATCCCCCGCTTGCAGGTTCAGCGGGTCGAGTTAGGGGGGGAGCGCTATTACCAGATAGGTGGGCTCACCGTCCCTGCGGTGAGCACCGTCCTTCAGGTAATAGCGAGGCCCGGCTTGGCGACCTGGGGACGGCGCACCGCCTTGGGGAAGGTGCGGGAGCTGTTAGGGGAAGGCCTCAGTGTAGAGGCGGCCCTGAGCCTGGCGGAGGTGGAGCCAGAGCGGGTGAGAGACGCCGCTGCCCAGAGAGGGGGGCTGGCCCACGAGGCCATCGCCCTCGCCCTGGTGGGGAAGCCCTATCCCCCTGAGTGGGAGCCCTGGGTGAGGGCGGCCTTGGACTTCCTTGTTGACCACGGCCTCCATTGTGTGGCTGTGGAGCGGGTGGTGTGGAGCCGGCGCCACGGCTTCGCCGGCACCGTCGACCTGGTGGCCTGCCAGGCCGATGGGGCGCTGAGGCTGATTGATTGGAAAACGGGGCGCAACGCCCATTTGCCTGAGGGCGCCCTACAGGTGGGGGCTTATTGCCTCGCCCTGCAGGAAATGACCCAGCGGCCGGTGGCGGCGGGCTATGTGGTGGCGGTGCGCCCTGGGCGCTATGAGGCGAAGGAGGTGAACTTGCACCGGGCCCAGGAGGGGTTTTTAGGTGCCCTGGCCCTATGGAAGAGCTTGCGGGGTGGGTTATATGGCTGAGGCCAAGTGGAAAAGGGCCGAGAGGCAGGTAGCGGCCATTGTCGGCGGGGTGAGGGTGCCCAATGTGGGCAAGGCGGCTCCCGACGTAATTTGTCGGGGGTGGTGTATCGAGGTCAAGCTGCGCTCCCGCCTCCCTTTATGGCTGGAGCGGGGCCTCGCCCAGGCGGAGGCGGGGGCAAAGGAGCGGGGCCTGACGCCCCTACTGGTAATAGTGACCCCTAGAGGGCGAGGACGTCCCCCGCTGCGGCTGGCCGTCCTACGGCTCGAGGCCTTGGTGGCTTGGCGAAGGGAATCAGGTGATGATGGAAAGGAGGTGACCCCATGACCCAAGAACGAAGGTATGTCAATGCCGCCTTGGAGGCGGGGCAATATGCCCTGACGGCCCTGGACGCCGCCATCGACGTGCTCCTAAAGAAGGAGGACCCGGTCCTGGTGGTGCACGAGGCCCTACACAAGGCCTGGGAGGCACGGGAGGCGCTGGTGGCGGCCCTAGGTGCCCTCAAGGGGCTGGAGCGCCTCCACCGGGTGGAGCGCCTTGAAGGGGGCAAGGGGCCTTGAGCTAGGGCTGGGGGGCTGAATGGTAACACTGGAGGACCTCCGGCAGCTGATGGGCCGGGAGCTGCTAAGCCGGGCCTTTGTGCTGGCCACCGAGCGATTGGAAGAGGCCGACGCCGACACCATCTTCGCCCTCATTGTGCGGGCCCTGGAGCTGGACGCCCGGCGCCGTCCCCATCTCTGGTGGGCGCCCATGGCCCCTCCTGGCCGGGGGTGGTGCCCGGTGTGCGGCCTGCCCGTCGTGCGCCGGAGACGGGATGCCATCTATTGCTCTCGGCGGTGTGGGGCCACGGCCCGCCAGCGTCGACGGCGGGAGAGGTTGGCCTACCCCTTTGGCTACGTGGCCGCCCATATTGGGGTGAAAATAGGCGCCCCATGACGACAGGGCCCAATATGAGATGGGCGCCTTGTCACGCCCTCCCTATCTAAAAGGAGTCACGCCTGGAGGCCGCCAGCTCACGGCATATTGACAGGCTCTCAATGATGCGATACGCTGGCCCTGCGAGGCCCGGCCCGGCGAGGCGAGGCAAGGACGTGGCAGGGCAGGGCGGGGCCTGGCGTGGCCCGGCTCGGCATGGCACGGCAAGGCGAGGCAAGGCAAGGCGAGGCAAGGCAAGGCGAGGCAAGGCAGGGCAGGGCCGGGCAAGGCATGGAAGGAGGGGCCTTTAGACGGGGCCCCTCCTTAGTTCGACAAAACCCGCTGGGCGAGCTGGTCGGTGGCCTGTTCCAGAAGGCGAGGCAGCCTCTTTTGAACGCTCTGGCAGCGCAGCAGGCAGGGCATAGCGAATAGAATGGGAAGTGTGGTGCCCTACCCCTCAATACGTGCGGAGGCTCTTTATGCCCGCCTACGGTCCATCGCCGCCCGAGTGGCCCTAGATGGCGAGCCGGCCATCTTCTTTCGCCGGCTGGACGACATGCTGATGCGGCGGGTGCGGTTCGCCTCTGGCCTCGACAAGGGAGACCGCCTCCTCTGGTGGGATGCGCAGCGGGCCCTCGCCCTCCTGGATGAGCTGGCCCCTAAGCCGGCCGCCGCCCTCCGAGGCCGCCTCTACCCAGGGCGAAGGTTTAACCCCCGCTGGTGGCGAAGGCTGGAGGAAGGGTGCCGGCGCAACCTCTGGGGGTGGGCCCTGGAGCTTCTCCTGTGGGCCATGGAGCGGGAAGGTGAGGTGCCAGCGGAGCCCCCATGCTGCGCCCCCATGGACTTCGCACTTTGTGAGCTTATCGCCTTCGCCCATAGAGGCCCGAGACCCGGAACAGCCGGTTCAGGCTCCGATAGACGCTCCGCCTTATCTGCCGGCGTATGAGGTAGCGCAAAAAGCCCCCAGGGCCACGGGTGGCAGCCCGGAGGAGCCAGTAGATGCTGAGGGCACGATAGATGCCCCTCATGCCTCCCTCTTGCGCTGCCGGTAGGCCCTGGCGGCGCAGGTGTTGCTGCAGTAGATGCGGCGGGTGGTGCCCTCGAACTCCTTGCCGCAGATGATGCAAGCGCCCCGCTGGCGCCGCCGCAACCGGGCAGCCCAGCGCCCCACGTCCCTGGCTAGCTCCTGCAGGACGTCCTCCCGTTGCTCCTCCATCAGCGCACCCTTGCCCATCACCCTCAGCCTAGACCTCTTGGGTCGTTAGTCAAGGGCCATTGGTGACGCCTATGGGGGAGACGCCCTGAGCCACAAAGTCCCATCAAAATTCCCGCCTAGACCCCTTGTTAGGTGTAAGCCTAAGCCTTATGGTTGTATCGATTCAGGCATGCTATGATTTGACTATCCTACTCGCTGCCAGGAGGGGGTGATGAGGGTGACCCCACCTATCACCAAGGCGGCGGCTTCTATGCTGCTGGTCGCTGTGCTGGCCCTCGGTTGTGGTACGATTGCGGAGAAGTTGGAGGAGGCTGCAACGCCTGTTGCGGGCCAGACGCCAGCGCAGCCTGCCTCTACTGCTGCTGCCAGCCAGCCAACCCAGCCACGTCCGGAGCGTCGGCTGGAGATTACTCGTAGTGGCTTCAGTCAGCCCACGACCTTCATCACGACGTCCATCTATTATGCGTTCATTGTGGTCAACCACAATCAGAAGGAGGCAGCAGAGCTCACCCCCTATCAGGTTGCCTTTTTGGATGAAACTGGCAATGTGGTGGCGAAGGATTCGGGGTACATAACCTTCCTCTTCCCCGGCGAAGTTATGGGAGTTGCGGGGTTGGCGACAGTAGGTGAGGGGGTTAGGGCATCCAAGATGCAGGTCCAGGTGGGCTCTCCCAATAGGTGGAGCGAGCTGAAGGTGCCAGCCCGTCTCTCTGCTGAGGTCCAGAGCGTGACGCCCCAGAGGTTCCTCGGCCCCAAGGTAGCCGGTGTTGTGACCAATCCCTTCGCCCGTGAGTTGAAGGGCGTGTATGTCTCTATAGTCGCTTACGATGCTGCCGGCAACATCATTGGTGGCGAATTCACCTTCGTGAATTTCGTGCCGCCTGGGGGCCAGGCGCCATTCGAAGCGACGTTCTGGGAAGGTGCAGAGCCGGCCCGGGTAGAGGCCTATGCTGCGATAAGCGGACTGACAGCTCTCGACCTACTGTTGCCGCAGCAGCAACAGTAGCCAGCATAACATTGGCCCCCAGTCCTAAGCCTTCCCAACTTGACTGTTGCTCCGCCGGAGGCGGAGCAGCGATGCTCGCACTCGCCTAGGGTCGTGCCCAATTGCAAGCTGCTCATATGGGTGCCGAGAGTCAGGTGGCAGGCGCAGTTGGCGAGGGGCGGCCGCCATCATCTTGACTCTTTGAGGGTACGGCTGCCGCTCCCACAGGGGCCACAACACTAGCCATCTAGCTACCGTCCGCCACCAAGGAGATATCCGCCTCATATCTGCCCCTCCTGCTGCTGGCCCTGCAAGCCCTTCCTCCTGCGGTAGGCCTCCCGCTGCCGCTCCCTGATGGTGGCCTTGTGGGCCTGGTAATAGCCCTTATTGGCACAGGACCGGGAGCAATAGCGCCGGCGAGTCGTCCCCTCAAAGCGCCGCCCACAGAAAGCACAGGTTGCCTCTACCCGCCGTCTCCGTGCCGCCAGAAAGCGGGCCGCCTCGCTGACATCCCGTATCCCTTCCATGGACCCCCAACACCAAGGCTACCCACGTGGCGCCGCCAGGTCAAGCGTATAGGCTGACACAACAAAAGTCGGAGTCGACATCACGAAGTTCGATGGGAAATCGCCCTTCAGAGGGCTTGACAACCATCAGGCATAGCGTTATACCTGATACTAGAGACACAAGACAGGAGGTGGCGGCGATGACACAGGCGACCACAAGGAGGCAGGCGGACCGGCAGGCGCTGGGGGAGGAGCTGGCTGCCCTAGGATGTGTGCGGCAAGTGGGGCGGTCTAGCTGGTTGGTACTGTCTCCGGGGAGTGCCCGCACCTACCTGGTGGACAGGAGGCGTGACCCCTGGGGGAGCTACGACCGGTGGGAGTGCAGCTGCCCCGACCACCACTACCGGCACACCGTCTGCAAGCACATACGGGCGGTCAAGGCTCACCTGGGCATCGAGGATGACCCCATGGCCTACTTCGAGGCCGAGGAGGAGGATGACCCGCATGTGTGCCGTGGCTGCGGGGCGTGGCTTTCCGACCCCAAGGGTTTGTGTTCCGTCTGCGCAACGCCCAAGGTGGAGATGCCCAGCGACCCGTGGCAGAGGTTGCGCTAGAGGAGAGGGGCCTTGGGAGGGGCCGCCACCCCTCTCAAGGCCCCTGTCAACCGAGAGGGATGGAGTCATGATGGCACAATGGAGGCCAAGGCACAAGGAGGTAACGGAGATGGAGCGCAAGGAGCATCTGGCCGAGGCCTATGAGCTGGCGGAGCACTGCCGGTTCATCGCTGCGCAGATAGAGGGATGCCTGGCGAAGGCCCAACGGCGGTTGCTGTCCATCCTTAGGGGGGTGAGCCAGAAGGTCCCCCACCAGGATTGGGCTTTCTGGCTGCAGGGGAACCTGGAATTGCTGGGTGATGTCCTCCTGGAGGCCGAGGGCCATGTGCAGTCCCTCCAGCTCAAGGCCCGGCAACTGGTGGAGGCCCAAGAGGGCTTGCTACGGGGTGAAGCGAGAGGGAGGTGACAAGGATGGCGAGGCTCAAGGTGCGGGTCACCAAGGTGGAGGCCAGGCGAGGCCAGAGCGGGACGTATGCCATCGCCCACCTGGCCGGGGGCAAGAGGGCCTACGTGTGGGACAGGGCCCTGGCCGAGGCCCTGGCGACCCCTGGCGTTTATGAGGTGGAGGCGGAGGAGCGACGGGGCTTCCTGCGGATTATCTCCGCCAGGCCCATCGCCTCCACCAACGGCGCCCAGGGCCATGATACCCAGGGCCGTGATGCCCAGGAGGCCTCCATGGCCCCAGGGTCCACCCAGGAGCGGATGGTGGCCTTGCAAGCGGCCGTGGCCCTGGCCCCCCATCTGGGGCTCACGGACGTAACGCAGGTGCTGGCCGTGGCCGAGAGGATGGTGCGGTGGCTACGGAGGGGCGAAGGATGAGGGGGCAAACCCGGGAGTTGGCCGACCTGGTGCAGGCGGCGGAGGATTGGCTGGAGGCCCTCACCTGCGACCTCCCCCGCCATCCCCGTTATCGGGTGCGGGTGAGCAAGTTGGCCCAGGTTTTAGAACGGCTTAAGGAGGGAGTCATGGCGCTACAGGCTCAGACCCAAGGCCAGGAGCCCTACCGCTGCCCCTTCTGCGGGGCGGAGCTGGACGGCCCGCCTCCGGAGGAATGGGAGAGGTTCCGCCACCAGGGAGGGCCATGCGGCGGCGTTCCTGAGTGGCACGAGGGGCCGGTCGAGGAGGACTGATTTCGCAAAACGGCTCTTTTGCGAAGATGGGCAGCGCACCTTAACAACTGAATAGAACATCTGTCGCCTAGACCCCAAGGGGAGGCCGTGGCATCATGGCACCGCCTGGGGGAGGCGGTTCGGGGCCCAACTGTGGCATAACTGCGGCACCGTATCTGAGCCTCCTATCTGGCGCCTGGCTTCTGTCTTGTTGCGCTGAAGTTCCTGCGGGGCCTGGTGGCCCAGGGGCTGCGTCCATTTTCAGAGGAACGCCCTGGCCCGGGTGTCCAGGTCATCCTGGGGCGAGGTGGCGGCGATGACTCCGGCATCTTCGTCCCGCCCAGCCTGGAGCGGACTGGGCGGGGAGCCGGGGGAGGTGGCCGAGGGGCTGGCCCGCCGACCTGCAGGGTGGCGGAGATGCTGTGGGAGGCGGAGGAGGAGCTGCTGGCCCACATGGCCTTCCCCAGGACCCACTGGCGCAGCCTCCGCTCCACCAACCCCCTGGAGCGGGTGCATGTGGAGATAAAGCGGCGGGTCCAGGTGGTGGGGGCCTTCAGCAACCGACAGGCGGCCTCGAGGCTGGTGGGGGCGGTGCTCATGGGGCAGCACCATGAGTGTCAGGGCATGCGGCGTTACATCTCCACCACTTGCCCCTGGGGCCATCCTTGGGCAGTCTGCACAGCTACCAGCAGCTGAATGAAGCTCGCTGTTTCAAATTGCGACACTTGTGTAAGTTGACATGTTGGCCTACCTGTGTCCATATATATGCGCGATATATGCCTGTGTATATCAGGACGGGGGGTGGGAGCAACAGCACGAAAGGCCTTGTCGTGTGTATGCAAAGGGAGCTGACTTGACATGTTTTTGGCAATAGGCAACGATGGGCAACCGGAAGTAACAGGACGAGGTAAGAAATGAAGGCAGCGGTCATGGAAGGCTTCAGGCAGCCCCTGGTGGTGAAGAACGTGCCTGACCCCACGGTCGGCCCAGCGGGACGGCAGCCTGAGGCCGGTAGTGGGAGCACCTATACCCACCCGGAGGCGTTAGAGAAGTCGCGAGGTGGGTGAGTATGAGGGCCTTGTCCGGAGGGTCGATCAGAGGGAAGTCAAGGAGATGAGCGAGCAACGAACCTCTTTTGGCAATCCGTTTGCTTTGGCGGCCGGTGCCTTTGCTGTGGCGGCCATGTTCGTAGGGCTGGTGCTGGCCCGGGTGGAAGGGCTGGAGACCTCGTTGGGAGCGCTGCCTATGGTTTATGCCGTCACTCTGTTCCATGCCGGCGTGCTCATCGGCCTCGCCACGGTCTGGCTGATCGCGGTGGGAAACACCTTCGGGGCGTGGGTGGCCGGCACCTTCACGGGCTTTTACCTCTCCTTCGGCTTCGTGGGCATCGCCAGCGGCGTGGGCATCCTGAAGTTCCCCAGCGAGGAGAATTTGGGCCACGTGCTGGCGATCTTCGTCATTCCTTACCTGGTCAGCACCCTGGGCTGGGCCTATGTCACCCTGCGGTTCCCGCTGGCCTACTCGCTGTTCTTCATGAGCGTCCCGCCTGTGGTGGGGCTGACAACGGCAGCCCTCTGGGACAACTTCGACCCGACGCTGACACGGGCGGCGGGCATCGGCTGGGTATACCTGGGCGTCTACGGCCTCTACTTCACCGTCGACCTTGTGGCACGGGAGCTCGGGCTGCGGGGCCTCCCCCAGGGGCCCGTGACGCTGGAGTCATGGCGGCTGGGCGTGCGGGCCCTGGGCTCGGCCTTCGGTAGGCAGGCCTGGCCCGCCAGGTGAATCGGGGGGTGGTAGACAGGGGACGGTTGACTAAGTGTTGAAGCGCCTCGTCGCACACGAATAACAAGGAGACGAATACTAAGTGAAGGAGGTGGAGGTATGAAGTTTGCGGTTCTGTCGCTGCCAACGATCCCGGCGAGCCCCAAGGAGCGGGAGCGGCTGCGGCCCATAGCCCACCGCACCGACAAGTGGCAACAGATGATCGACGAGAATGTGGAGCTCGCCCAGATGCTAGACGACTACGGCTGGGACGCCTACACCTTCCCGGAGCACCAGCTCCACACGGAGGGGCACGAGATAGGCTTCTCCATCGCCCTGGGGATGCACATCCTCGACAGGACGAAGCGGATCAAGGTGGGGCCCATCGGCTACGTCCTCCCCACCTGGAACCCCATCCGCCTGGCGGTGGAGACGGCTTGGCTGGACCAGCTCAGCAAGGGGCGGACCATTGTGGGCTTCGCCCGGGGCTACCAGCACCGCTGGTTCAACCTGTACGGGCAGCACATAGGCGTCCAGGTAGCCACCAGCGCCGGCGATGAGCAGGACCAGTTCAACCGGCGGGTGTTTGAGGAGGTCTTCCGCATTCTGAAGCTGGCCTGGTCGGAGGAGGCTTTCTCCTACGATGGCGAGTTCTACAAGGTGCCCTTCCCCTACGAGGGGTGTCCCTGGCCGCCCTACGAGATGACGGCCACCATGGGCGCCCCTGGCGAGATAGGGGAGGAGATCTACGGTGACCGTCTCCTTCACAAGATCTCGGTGGTGCCCAAGCCCTATCAGAAGCCCCACCCCAAGCTCTTCCAGGCCTTCTCCCTGAGCGAGGCGACGGCCCGCTGGTGCGCCCGGGAGAGCATCTGCCCCGTCATGCTCATCTCCTACCCGGAGTTGGCCCGCAAGAACGCCCTGGCCCACTACGAGGAGGCCCAGAAGGCGGGGCGGACGGATGTGCGGGAGCCGGGTAATGACATGGGCGCCCTGCGCCAGATCTATATCGCCAACTCGCGGGAGGAGGCGCTGGAGCTGGCGGATCGGGGCCTCGCCGGCTACGGCTGGCGCACGTTCTGGGGCTACTACGGCTTCTACGAGGCCTTCCGCCTCCCCGGCCAGGAGGGTGAGATCCCCTGGACGCTGGATCAGATGGAGAAGGCCCACTACCTCTATGCCGGGACGGTGGACGACATCAAGCGCAAGCTGGAGGAGATGGTGAAGGCCTGCAACCCGGAGTGGCTGGTCTGGTGGATAGACCAGGGCTTCCTGCCCCTGCCGGTGGTGAAGCGCCAGCTGGAGATATTTTCCGAGAAGATCATGCCCGAGTTCAAGGGGTAGGCCGCCGGGACCTCGGGGCGGGGGCTGGCACTCGAGCCCGCCCCGAGGTCCCAGGGCCCTTTGCGAGATCATGCATTCTGACGGGCGAGGAGGTGACCATTATGGGGACCAAGGTCATCGGCCTGAATCTGGGTTATATGGGAGGAGACCGCGAGCTCCTGGTCTTCCCCCACCCCAACTACATACTGACCAGCCAGCGGCGAGAGGCGACCCATGTCTGGTGCAAGATACCGGCGCTAGGCTATATCATCGAGCACCCGGACGGCCGTGTCCTGTTCGAAACGGGGATATCCTCCCAATGGCGGGAGGAGTGGCCGCAGGTATGGCAGTACCTCTTGGATATGAGCGAGGTCACCCCCGAGGTCTGCCTGGAGGCGCGTCTGAAGGAGCTGAAGCTCGGGCCCGAGGACTTCAAGTACGTGGTGATGGGGCACCTGCACCTTGATCACGCGGGAGGGCTGCGCCTGTTCGAGGAGGCGGGCACCGAGATCGTCGTCCACGAGGACGAGTACAAGCACGTCCTGCAGTTGCAGCTGGACGAGGAGAAGCAGCAGGCCAACTTCTACGCCTATTCCCCTCGTGACTGGGCTTTTCTGAACCGCCGGCGCCCTCTCACCGTGTACGGTGACCAGGAGCTTTTGAAGGACCTGTGGCTGGTCTCCCTACCCGGCCACACGCCTGGGACGATGGGGCTTATGGTGAGGCTCCCTCATACGGGCTGGGTCCTGATGACTTCGGACGCTCTTTATACCCACGAGTCGTACGGACCACCGCCGGTGGGCACCCCTGTGACTTGGAACACGGAGAAGTGGCGTCAATCGGTGGAGAAGATCCGCCGTCTGGCCAGCTCTAGGGACGCCTTCATCTTCCCGGGGCATGACGAGAGAGGGATCAAGCACACGGGAGAGAAGACCGAGTTCAAAGAGATCAAGTATCACCCTGGCTACGTCTACGAATAGTCGGGCGGAGGTAGGTGTAGCAGGAGGCAGCACGGTAGTCGAGGACGAGGCTGTCCCGGCCTGTGTTGAGGAGGCTGTGCCGGCCTGTGTTAAGGAGGGAAGGAGAATTGAGTTCTCAGCGTTGGGTGACACCGCATGTAGAGCAGGTGCGCCAATGGCTGGAGACGGCAGGGCTGCGCCTCTCTAGGTGTGATGTGCTGCAGGTGAGGCCGCGGGCGCGGCGTTCGCACGTGGTAGTGGCGGGGAAAGACGGGGCGGGGCTCCTCTTGAGACTCGCCGGCAAGCGACTCTGCTTCGCTGCGGTCGACCCTTGGAGCGTAGACTGCACCTCAGGTGTGCTCTATCCTCTTGTGGACGGCGTATGCTCCCTTGAGGAGGTGAAGAAGTTCCTTGGCGACTTCGAGGAGGTTGTTCGACGCTTGAGAGAACAGCCAGGGTGCCGCGGCCTTGCTGGCCCTGCCGACAGCCCCTTGGTGGCGCCGTAGTGTGCGCAACGAGAGCAGGACGACCATGTGGCAGCCGTCAATGAGGTGAGGCCTGACCTTCAGTAATGAGATAGGACAGAGCCACGGACCATGCGGCGCCACAGCTCCCATACCTGGCGCAGCAGCAGGATGAGCGTCCTAGAGAAGAGGGGCAGAGCTTGTGCTTGGAGCAAGAGGGCCACCATCTTCTCCATCTGCTCCCGCTTCTTGTTCATCACGCTGCCCAGCCCCAGCCAGCCCTTCAGGTCGCGGAAGCTCTCCTCCATCTTCATCCGCTGCCGGTACACACGCGGAGGGCCAGCTCCGGCTGCAGGTTGGTGAACAGCCACAGGGGCTCCCTCAGGCCCCCTCGCCACTCCCCGGCCAGGTTGCCCCTCATCCTCCCCCGGTAAAAGACACCTCGGTAGAAGGCCTGCCCCCGAGGGCGCAGGGAAGGGGTGAGCCTGTTCCCTTCCCCATCGGTGATGGTGGGGTAGCTCCCCAGGCTCAGCCGCACCACGTAGCTGAGCCCCTCCTCCTCCAAGGCCTGAAAGAGCCCCTCGTAGCTGAACTTCCCGGTCCAGCACCACGGGCTTATCGCCCAGCAGCCCCCTCAGGGCACCCAAGGCCCGCCGGTGCCGGTGCTCCAGGTTGCGCGAGCTGGCCTCACCCTTAATGATGCCCTCCGAATAGGTGATGAAGGTGCAAAGCCACAGCCGCCTCCTCTGCCTGGTGCGCTATCGCCGGCGAGGGAGGCTCCTGGCCCTGGAGTGGGTGGCGGTGGGCCCTGCCTACGCCTCGCATGTCCGCCTGGGGCTCCGCATGTCCGCCTGGGGCTCGTGGCTCTGGCAGGAGTAAGGGCCCAAGGCCAACGCCTTGCCGACGCCGGCTTCGACGCCATCTCCCTGCGGCGGCTCTCGGGCAGGAGACACTTCGATCCCTCCCTCTACCGGTTGCGGGGGGTGGTGGAGGCTCTCTCCGGGGCCATTAGGACCAGGCTCCCCGGTGGCTACCTCCAGGAGGTGCTCCCCTCCATGGCCCAGAGGCGGGCCCACCTGGAAGCCACCGCCAAAGGCCTTACGGGCTGCTGTTGTCCCTCTTAATGCCCTCGCTACCACTCTGGCCTCTCAGCCCTCCACTCGGCTCCTGCAGCCACTGATTTGCAAGACAGGCCCAGTCACAGGGATTTGTCCACATTTGTGAGCTGGATTGTCATGGCCCAACTCTCTAGCGCTGACTAGAGGTCATCCCGAAATGTAGATGGGGGGCGGGTTCTTGGTGGAGAATGGGGGCTGAGGCTTATGAGGAGGTCTCAGCCATG
>Ga0079992_159401_pt1 | contig 17747 bp, 19 predicted proteins | sample FaiFalFF_MnMetaG_3_FD_69197 | JGI IMG/M metagenome (GOLD analysis project Ga0079992, IMG submission 69197) | Freshwater microbial communities from Yellowstone National Park, Wyoming, USA - Fairy Falls B (FF_Mn_B) MetaG (SPADES assembly) (version 2) | ecosystem: Environmental > Aquatic >... | reverse complement strand
GTTGTGATTGCGATTATCGCAATCCTGGCAGCCATCCTGTTCCCTGTGTTCGCCCAGGCGCGCGAGAAAGCGCGACAAACGATGTGTACCAGCAACCTGCGCAATATCGGGATGGCGTTCCTCATGTACGCCACCGACTACGACGGCAAGTTCCCCACGCCTGGCGGGCAGCGGCTGATTAATCCCGCAACTGGTCAGTGCGAGTCCCCGCGCAATGGCTGGGTTCAGTCGGCAGGACCGGGCTTGGGGCAGGATGTGGGCGGTATCTGGCCGTATGTCCGACAGCGCAGCAACAACCCTGGCTCGAATGTCTGGTCGTGCCCGAACGCCATTCCTGGCGAGAACAATGTGTTTTCACCAGGTCAAAACTATGTGATGAACGATTATGTGCGCGCGGGGCATCCAGGGCAGCAGTTCACGCGCACGGCGTGTAGCACGACAAGCGCGGGCTACTTTGATGGGGCGTCCGATGCGATGATTGAGCGACCCGCCGAGGTGATTCTGGTCTACGAGGGCGCACAGCGCACCAACGGGAGCGTTGCTCGGAATGGAAGCATATACTTTAGCTTAGGCGCAAACAGCGCGCACCCGCCGATTCCCGTGAACAACCCGACCATCTACCACTTTCAGGGGAGCAACTTCATCTTCTGCGACGGGCATGTCAAGTGGCGCCGACCCAATACCACTTGGACAGCAGCGACCAACCCCCTCGTCCAGCAATATAACCCCGACTACTGGAATGTGCTGACCCAACGCAACGATGTCGGTCCGCCAGGCGCAGGTCAAGTGGACAACTGGAATCCCAACATCGGCGGCGTAGTCTATCCGTAAACAGACGGTAGATTATACCAATCGCCGAGCCAGAGTTCACAAATTCCTGCGCGTGCAGAATCCCCCACTCCCTGCCCTCTCCCCCCCCTTGTCAAGTGGGGAGAGGGTCGGGGTGAGGGGGGATTCGAGTCCTGTGAATCCACGAACTTTGGCAGTGCAGTTGGTATTACGGTTTCCTTTGCGCAAGCCCTCTCCTGACAGCAGGAGGGGGCTTTTGCATATCGAACCTACAGGAAGTATGCGACTATTTGCGATAGCCCTGTGGGTTGGGTTGTATTGGATGGGGCTGGGTTCGTCGGACGCCCCTACCCGTCGGGACAGCGACTATCTGATACGGGTCGGACTGGAGCAGGGTGCGTTCGCGCCTGTACTGTATGTGGGCGTCAGCGCGGACAGCCTGCGCTGGGTAGACCCGCGCACGGGGCAAACACTCGGCGTCGGCGCAGCAGGGCAAGTGTGGGAACTGCGCCGCGAGAACGGACGCTTCGTTGCCCGCTGCGGGCGGGTGCAGGTGGCTGCCGAACGGCTCGTCGCCGAGCCTGCAGGCGCGGGCTTCGTGCAGGTTGGCGCGTCGCCCGACGCCTTGCGCCCCTACCGCGGGCACCTGGAGTGGGTGGAACGCGACGGCAAACTGCTCACGGTCAACTGGGTGCGGCTGGACGACTACCTAAAGGCGACTCTGCCGCGCGAGATGCCGCCGAACTTCCATATCGAAGCGCTCAAGGCGCAGGCGGTCGCTGCCCGCTCGTTCACCATGCGACGGCTGAACCGCTACCGTCAGTGGGGCTACGACCTGTGCGACCACGCGCCGTGCCAAGTGTACGGTGGGGTGGACGCCGAAGACCCGAACACGAACCGTGCGGTGGAGGCGACCGCAGGCGAGGTGCTTGTCCACAACGGGCGCATTCTGGAGGCGGTCTACACGGGCAACTGTGGGGGGCACACTGCACCGATTGAGGTCGCCATGACGGGTACAACGCCCCAACCACCCTTGCGCGGCGTGCCCGACACCGACGCCGACGGCAAGCCGTTCTGCAGCATCGCGCCGAACTTCGCGTGGGAACTGACCCTTACGCGCGAGGAGCTCGAACGACGCTTCCCCCAAGCAGGGCGCATTCGAGAGATAGCGATTGCACAGCGCACAGCAGGCGGGCATGTGCAGCAGGTGCGCCTGCACGGCGACCGCGCGACGCTCACTCTTTCGGGCGCGGAGTTCCGCACGGCAATCGGCGTGGGGCGTGTGCGTAGCCTGATGTTCGAGGTGCAGCCCCAGCAAGGCGGCTGGCGCATTATTGGGCGCGGGTCAGGACACGGCGCGGGCATGTGTCAGTGGGGCGCGCAGGGACGCGCACGCGCAGGGCAGACCTATCGGCAGATTCTGGAGGCGTACTACCCCGACGCCACGCTGGCGGGGGCGTTTGGGCAATAACGGCTACTCGGTCGTCTCCCCGCGCCGGCTGCGCTCCCACTCGTGCAGGCTCTGCAGCAGGTTGCCCGAACGCAGCATACGGCGCATCGCGCGCACCTCTTCGGCGGTGATGGGACCCATCTGCTGCGTAATGAGCCACTCGTCGGTGGTGCGCTCGTCATTCTCCAGATAGCTCAGCATCAGCTCGTCCCACGCCTGCTGGCTCAGCATCCGCTCGCCGCGATACCCGCAGCGGGGGCACTCGAAATGCACCTCCACGCGGTTTGCGCCCATCGTGTGCGCATGGTACGCGATATAGGTCAAATCGTCCAGCCCAATCGTCGCTTGGCAGCGTCGGCAACGCAAACTCACAAAGTGCTCCCTCCCCAAGTGCGTGGCAGAAAGATGCTCTCGTACTTGTACAGCGCGTAGCGGTCGGTCATGCCTGCCAAGTAGTCGCACACCGCTTGCGCCCGCGCCTCCACCGAGTCGTCCGCAGGACGAAACTTTTCCGACAGCTCCGACGGGTTCTCCATGTAATACTCGAACATCTGGTGCAGGATACGGGTCATCTTCTCGCGCTCTTTTTGTACCTTCGGATGATGGTAGAGTTTTTCGAACATGAACTCTTTGAGTTGGTTCACTGCTTGCAGCATTGGCTCGCTCATCTGCACCGTGGGTTTGCCGTCGCTTTGTTCGACGACATCCATCACCATGCGGGCGATGCGTCCGCTGTGCGTCTCGCCGAGAAACTCGATGAGGTCGCGCGGCAGGTCGTTCAGGGTCAGCAGTCCTGCGCGGATGCCGTCGTCAAGGTCGTGATTGAGGTAGGCGATGCGGTCGGCGATGCGCACAACCGCCGCTTCGAGGTGGACGGTCTTTTGGGTTTCGTGGGCGGTGAGGTCGGCACGCCCTTTGGAGTGCCCGACGATGCCCTCGCGTACCTCGTGCGTCAGGTTCAGCCCGCGCCCGTCTTTTTCGATGCAGTCCACCACGCGCAGGCTCTGCTCGTAGTGGCGGAAGCGCGCAGTGGGGATATATTTGCGCAGGATTGCGTCCAGCGCCTCTTCGCCTGTGTGTCCGAAGGGGGGGTGTCCGAGGTCGTGCGCGAGGGCGACCGCTTCAGTGAGGTCTTCGTTGAGGCGCAAGGCGCGGCTGATCGTGCGGGCGATTTGCGCTACCTCCAGCGTGTGGGTCAGGCGCGTACGGTAATGGTCTTCGTTGGGGTCTAAAAACACCTGCGTCTTGTGCTTGAGTCGGCGGAACGCCTTGCTGTGGATGATACGGTCGCGATCGCGCTGGAACGCTGTGCGCACGGGATCAGGGGGCTCGGGGATGGGGCGTCCGCGCGACTCCGCGCTCTTTGTGGCGTAGGGCGCGAGGATTTGATACTCCAGCTGTTCTAAGCGTTCGCGAATGGTCATTGTCGTTTAGTACTCGATGAGGGAGAAGACATCGTAGCCGCGTAGGTGTTTGCGTCCGCCCAGGAAGGTGAGTTCAATCAGGAAAACGAAGCCTGCCACGGTTCCGCCCAATCGTTCGATGAGGCGTGCGGCGGCTCTGGCGGTTCCACCTGTCGCGAGCAAGTCGTCTACCACCACCACGCGCTGCCCCGGCTCAACAGCATCGGTGTGTATCTCTACAGTGTTCGTGCCGTACTCCAGCGCGTACTCCTCGCTGATTTTCTCGCCTGGCAACTTGCCCAATTTGCGGATGGGCACAAAGCCCAGACCGAGGTTAATCGCAATCGGCAAGCCGAACACGAACCCGCGCGACTCGATGCCCGCAATCACATCGGGCTTGAGGGCACGCGCATGCTCGGTCATGAGGTCTACGACCTCCTTTAGCGCTTGTGGATGCTTCAGCACGGGGGTGATGTCCTTGAAGATAATCCCCGGCTCTGGAAAGTTCGGTACATCGCGCACCAGTTGCGCTGCCAACAGCTCTGCCATTGTCGCCTCCGTTTTTGCCCATGAAGTATACCTCAAATTGGGACGAAAGTCCCGAAATGGGTCGGGCGCGTGGACGGTACTCTACAGTGGAGGCAAATCATGGAGCAACTGCCGCGTTGGTTGGTGGTACTCTTCGCGAGTGTGCTAACGCTCATCACGGGCGCCGAGTGTACCGCGCTGTTGGTGCACGGTTGGTTCATGGTGGATGACCCCGATGCACTGCGGGACGGACAGTATATGTTCGTGTTTTTTCTCGGAGGCAGTGCGGGCACAGCAGCGGCAATTCCTACAGCAGTCATGGGCGCCGTAATGGTGGCGCGTCGTCCTGGCTTTGTGCGCTACTTGACAGTCACGCTGGCGTTGATTACTGCACTGGGCGTTGGCATGGGCTTACTGCTCAGCGTCCCTGCTGGGATAAACGGGGTCGGCTGGGGCGTCTTAGGGATTGGGCTAACGCTTCTGGGGATTATAACAACGCCTTTGGGGCTTTTTTGGTTCGAACACAGCGCACCAGTCGCGGTGCCGATAGGCGTCCTGATGGCTTTAGCGGTTATAGGCGCGTACTGGGTCTATAATCGCAGAGAGGGCGGTACAGCGTCGGTATAATTCGGCTATGGCAATCACTGCGCCGCACGAACAGGGCACAAAGCGCCTCGATTGGGAAGCGTACCTCCGCTGGGAGGACGACCTTATGCACTACGAAATCATCGACGGGGAGGTTCATCCGTTGCCGACGCCTACCTTGAGGCGTCAGTTGGTGCAGGCGCAACTGATGGATTGTATACGAGGCTACCTCACTCAGAATCGCTTGGGGGTATTGCTCGCCGCGCCGTTTGACTTTGTGGTGCGTCGGGAACCGTTGCGCACGCGCCAGCCCGACCTGTTTTTCCTGTCCAGCGCACGCGAATCGGAGTGGCGTGACCGCCTAAGCGAGCCGCGTTTGGAGATTGCGCCCGACTTGGTAATCGAACTGCTCTCGCCGTCGGACACCTACCAGCGCTGGAAGGAGAAACTGCAGGACTATCATCAGCTCGGCGTGCGCGAGGTATGGGCAGTGGATGTGGAGGCGGGCGAGATTGAGGTGCTGGTGCGCGAGGAGGGCGGCTACCGTTCGCTGGGCTGGTTTTCGGGCGAGCAACCTGTGCCGACGCAAGTGTTGACGGGGCTGGTGCTGACGCCTGCGGAGGTCTTCTCGGACTTGCAGGGGTAGGGGTATACTCGACGCGCGATGCGCACACGGCTTCCAAAACAGAGGGTACAGACGCGCGAAGAGACGCTCCGACGCCTGCGCGAGGCATTGCCAGCCTTGCGTGAACGCTATGGCGTGCAGCGACTCGCTTTGTATGGCTCGTTCGCGCGTGGCGCCCCACATGCACGCAGCGATGTCGATATTATCGTGCAGTTGGAGCGCCCTCTCGGATTGAGAATCGCAGCACTTCGCCACGAACTGGAACAGATGCTCGGCAGGCGCGTCGATTTGGCAACCATGAACACGCTCCTGCGTGCCCTGCAAAGCTCGCAGATGCACAAACGCCGTATCGCGGAACGAGTGTTCTCAGAGTTGGAAGATGTCCAAGAAGCGATCTGATATCAATTATCTGCGCGACATTTTGGATGCGATTGCTTCCATTGAAGAGTATTTGCACGGCTTCGACTATGATGCGTTTCTTAGTGATAAGCGCACAAGAGACGCAGTTATACGCAACCTTGAGATCATCGGCGAGGCTATAAAAAAGTTGTCCCCAGCAATTCGCTCGAGATATCCAGAGGTACCTTGGCGTTCGGTAGCAGGACTGAGAGATGTGCTAATCCACGACTACTTTGGAGTGGATTACGAGGATATTTGGGAAATCGTGTCTACTGACCTAAAGGAATTGAAACAACAGATACAGGCAATCATTTCGAAAGAGGCTTCCCCCGATGACCCTTGAAATCGCGCTCACTTTAGGCTTGCTTGTGGCGGCGATTGCGCTGTTCATCAGCAACCGCTTTCCCCCCGAAGTGGTCGCGCTGATTCTGCTGGCGACGCTGCTGCTGAGTGGGCTGGTTCCTGTGGAGAAGGGGCTGCGCGGGTTCAGCAACGACGCCGTGATTACGATTGCGGCGATGTTTGTGCTCAGCGAGGGGCTGCAGCGCACGGGGATGATTGGCTGGCTGGTGCGGGGGCTGGAGTGGCTGGCGCGGCGGGCGGCGTGGCTCGCGGTGGTTGCGCTCCTGCTCGTGACGGCGTTTTTGTCGGCGTTCGTGAACAACACGGCAGTGGTCGCGCTGTTTATCCCGCTCACGCTCGCGCTTTCCGAGACGGCGCGGCAAAGCCCCTCGCGGTTGCTGCTGCCCCTCTCGTATGCCTCCATGCTCGGCGGGGTCTGCACGCTGATTGGCACCTCCACCAACCTGATTGTGAACGGCGTCGCCGTGCAGCGTGGGCTTGAGCCGCTGGGCATGTTCGAGTTCACGCCGCTGGGGCTGATTTTCACGGGCGCGGGGCTGGTCTACCTGCTGGCAATCGGCATGCGCATGATTCCTGGATCGTCGCCCTGCCGCCGACCCTGCGGACGCCTACCGCCTGAGCGCGTACATCACGGAGGTCAAGCTGACCGAGCGTTCCAAAGCGATCGGCAAGCGGCTGATGGACGCCGATTTCGTGCGCGAGTTGGGGCTGGAGGTGCTGGACATCTGGCGCGACGGGTTGCGCCTGCTACCGTTGCCCGACCGCATTCTGCAGGCGGGCGACTTGCTGCGCGTGCGGTGCAACCTGGAGCGGCTGCAGCGGCTGGAGGGCGCGTATGGGCTGAAACTGGTCGCCAACGCGCCTGCGCACGCGACGGACGAGCCGCCCCTGCTGGTGGAGTTGGTGCTGACGCCCAGCTCATCGCTGGTGGGGCAGACGCTGCGCAGCAGCCGCTTTCGCAATCGATTCGGCGCGACGGTGCTTGCGCTGCGCCACCGCCAAGAGATGGCGCTGGAACAGTTCGCCGACATCCCGCTGCAGGCGGGCGACGCGATTGTGGTGCAGATCGAACGCGAGCGGCTGCAGGAGTTGCTGCGCCTGCCCGACTTTATCCTCGTGTCGCAGGTGGAGGCGGCGCGCCCGCGCCCTGTCAAAGCGCTGCTGGCGGGGGTAATCATGGCGGGCGTGGTGCTGGTCGCTTCGATGGGCTGGTATCCGACGGCGGTCGCCGCGCTGGTGGGCGCGCTGGCGATGGTGCTGACGGGCTGCCTCAAGCCCGACGAGGCGGTGCAAGCCATCGACTGGCGGCTGCTGGTGATGCTCGGCGCGATGCTGGGGCTGGGCATCGCGATGGAGACCACAGGCGCGGCGCGCTGGCTCACGGTCAACTTGCTCAGCGCACTCGGCGGGTTGGGACCCATCGTCGTGCTATCGGGGTTCTATTTGCTGACCTCGCTGCTGACGGAGGTGATGTCGAACAACGCGACGGCGGTACTGGTGGTGGCGTTGGCGATCGAGGTCGCCGCCGCGCTGGGCGTGGACGCGCGTCCGTTTCTCTTTGCGGTCGCCTACGCCGCCTCCGCCAGCTTCATGACGCCCATCGGCTACCAGACCAACACCATGGTGTTCGGCGTCGGGCAGTACCAGTTCAGCGACTTCGTGCGCGTGGGGCTGCCGCTGAACCTGCTGTTTTGGATCCTGGCGACGCTGCTCATCCCGCGCTTTTGGGCGTTTTGACGGCTGGGAATGATATGTCGGTGCCTGCACCTCGCCCTCTTGACATCTTGCCCAGTCAAATTAGGTATACTATATGCAGCGACCATGCGAACGGAGCTGACATCGTCCGATTTGATGCGTCAGACCTTGAAGGGGTATATTGACCACGAGGGGGTGCAAGCCCTTCTGGAGTCCGCGGCAGCGTGCGACGAAGCGCAACAGTGCCTTGCTGAGGGAGACTACGAAACCGCGTTGGAAATTGCACTTCCGTTAGTGTTGCTGCAAACGCCTGTGGTTGCGGCGCGCGCTCGCGATATCGCCATCGCCGCACTGGATGAACTGGTCGAGCAAGCCCTGAGCGCGAATCAGCCCCAGCGCGCCTTGCGCTATATCGAGCAGTGGCTGAGCCTGGAGCCGAAAGGTTTCTACCCGCTCCTACGCCGTGCGGAAATCCTGCAGCACGAGATTGGCGACCTGCACGAGGCGTGGATTGCCTACCTGCAGGTGCTGCGCCATTACCCCAACAGCATCGAGGCGTTTCTGGGGCTGGCGCAACTCGCGCTGATGGAGGGCAACCCCGAACGGGCGTACCCCTACATCCTGCGGGCATGGCAGTCGCTGGCAAACTCCGAATGGGCGTACACCCCCAGCGTGCGCACCCTACAAGCGGTCTTCGAAGACCTGTACGACATCACAGCAGGCATGCTCCAGTGGCTCGGCTCGACAGACGAAGCGCGCGAACTGACCCAAAAAGCCATCGCGCTGCTCGGCGAGACCGAACTGCTCAAAGAGCGCATGCAGATTATTGAGGAAGCGGGAGAGTCGTAAGTATAACGGTTCCCCCTGCAGTTCGGGGGAACCGTTGCAGAGGAGGTCAGACAGGGGGGTTAGCAGCCGCTGCCGAAGTTGAACAGCACGGTTAGCAGGTCAGCGTCGTCCACCACGCCGTCGCCGTTGATATCCGAGTTCGGGTCGTCGCCGCCGAAGTTGAACAGTACCTGCAGCAGGTCGGCGTCATCGACGCAGCGGTCGCAGTTCACATCGCCCTCCACGGCGGGGCGGTCGCCTGGATTCAGGTTGCCTGGCGTGATCTCGCGATTGAACGCGCTGGGCAGCGTGCCAATCACGACAAAGCGCGTGGTGTTAGTCTGGAACGGTCCGAAGTCGCCTGCGCCCGTTGCGCGTCCCGCATCTGCCGCGATGATCGAGCCGTTCTGGAAGAAGATGATGACATCGGGTTCCCAAGTGCTGCCATCGTTACGGCGGCGCAAATCGCCAGGAATGTTCACACCGTTCAACTGCTCAGGGTAGATGTGGTCGGGCTGTCCAGGCTCCTCTTCGTCGTCTTTCTAGCCGAACGCTTGCACCGCCTCGCTCCACAGCACATTGTCGATAACGCCGTCGTCGTTCGTGTCGATATCGTCGCCAGGTTGCCCCGTGAAGTTGCGCACCAACGCGACCGTGTAACTGTCGTTGCCCATGCCCGCCGCAGTGAATGCAAACGGGATAACCGCCACTGCAGTTTCCGCTGCGGGCTCGGGCAGGAGTACCGCCTCGCCGTCGCGCACCAGCAGTAGCCCGTTGCTGCCTGTGCTGTACGCGCTCAGGTCAATCGCCCAGTGGGTGTTGCCAGGGTTGAAAAGCCATTCGCCGTCGATGCCAATCAGCCAGTAGCCCTGCAGGGAGAAGTTCGGTCGGCAGCTCTGAATCTCAATGAACTCGCGCCCCGCGTCGTTGCCGCCAGGCGGGTTGACAAATGCTTCCGTGATGCGCACCTGCGCCGTTGCGCAAAGCGCCAAGCCAGTCGCCACAACAATACTCGCTATGCCTCTCATTTCGGTAGCCTCCAAGTGCGGAATACCCCCAGCGAGTTTAAGTGCGTGTTAAGAAACCGTTTTTTTAACACAACTTTAAACCGCTGCAAGGTACTCTCGGCGTGTAAGGAGACCAGCCATGCGTAAGGGATTCACTCTGATTGAGCTTTTGGTCGTGATTGCGATTATCGCGATTCTGGCGGCGATTCTGTTTCCTGTGTTTGCGCAGGCGCGCGAGAAGGCGCGCCAGACCGTGTGCGCGTCCAATCTCAAGCAGCTGGGGATTGCGCAACAGATGTACCTGCAGGACTTCGATGAGCAGTTCTTCGTGCGCCCGCGCAATAACTCCATTCCAAACCGCTACTGGCAAGAGGATTGGTGGCCGTTCCTGCTGATACCGTACTTAAGATGAAGCCGAGCGACATTCAGGACGCGCGCGATAACTTTTTCAGCTGTCCGAGCAACCCGATTGTGATGTCGCCCAACCCACGCACGCGCCCGCTGCCTGAATGGGGCTTGCGCCTAACCCCACGCCGCACCTACGAGTTCCACATGAGCTACGCCCTGAGTGAGCATGTGCTGGACTACCCCGCGATTGCCATCTGGGAGCAGCCTGCCGAGTCGCTGTTCTTGCTGGAAGTGCGCGGGCGCGGGGCGAGCAACCTACCTGGCAACAGCGCAGATACAGACATCGACTGCGGGCAGACGAACGAAATCTGGTTCCAGCATTCGGGCGGCACGAACATCCTGTGGATGGACGGGCATGCGAAGTGGCTCAAGCCGAGCTTGCGCGGGGGCGATGGCAGTCTGGCGCGCCACTGGGTCTACCCTCCATGCTGCGGCGACGGCGACGACCGACCCTTTGGTCCGTGGGCGCCGTGGGGCATGAACGCGCCGTTCCCGATTCGATATTGTCAGTGAGCGCGTAAGGGTAACAAAACGCACAGTCGGTTCCCAGGTGAGAGAGGAGAGGCTGCCGCAGGGGCGTGTATCAGGGCGCCCCTGCATGTTCATAGCAGTTTCGCGAAAGGGGGTACAATAAGGGGCGACAGGAGGTTCTCTCTATGCTGACAGGGAAGAAGGGCATCATTTTTGGGGTGGCGAACCAACACAGCTTGGCGTGGAAAATTGCCCAGCGCTGTGCGGCGCACGGTGCACAACTCGCCATCGCCTATCAGAACGACCGCTTCGCGGAGAAGGTCAACGCGCTAGCGCAGGAGCTGCCCGACGCCTTCACGCTGCAGTGCGACCTGAACAACGACGCCGAGATCCAGCAAGTGGCGAACACGCTGCGCGAACGCTGGGGGCAGGTGGACTTTATGGCGCACTGCGTGGCGTACGCGCTGCGCGAGGAGCTGGCAGGACGCTACTTGGACACCTCGCGCGAGGGATTCAAAATCGCGCTGGAGACCAGCGTGTACACCTTCGTGGCGGCGACGCGGGCGTTGGAGCCGATTTTGCGTGACGGGGCGTCCATCCTCACACTGACCTACTTGGGCAGCGAGCGAGTCGTGCCGGGCTACAATGTGATGGGCGTCGCGAAAGCTGCGCTGGAAGCCAGCGTGCGCTACTTGGCATACGAGCTGGGCGAACGCCAGATTCGCGTGAACGCGCTTTCGCCTGGACCTGTCAGCACGCTTGCAGCGCGGGGCATTCGGGGCTTTACCTCGATGATGGAGTATGTGCGTCATCACGCGCCGTTCAAACGCGACACGGACCCCTACGAAGTGGGCGACGCCGCCGTGTTCCTATTCAGCGACATGGGGCGCGGTATTACGGGCGAGGTCATCTACATCGACGCGGGCTACCACATTCTGGGGATGTAGCGTATGGCGCAACTCAAGCCCACAAAGTACCAGCCGCTAAAGCCACCGCCGATTGAACAGCTTATAAAGCCCTTCGCGCTCTTTGCCAAGCAGGCGAGCGCAGGCGGCATCGTGTTGCTGGCGTGCGCGGTTATTGCCCTGCTCTGGGCGAACTCGCCACTGGGCGAATACTACTTTCGGCTCTGGTCTACCCCCGTGGAGGTGCGCTTCGGCAACCTTGTCGATATCGACAAGCCGCTGCTGCTGTGGATTAACGACGGCTTGATGGCGGTGTTCTTCTTTTTGGTGGGGATGGAGATCAAGCGTGAGTTGCTGGTGGGTGAGTTGCGTTCCCCGCGCAAAGCGATGTTGCCGATGGCTGCGGCAGTCGGCGGGATGGTTGTCCCTGCGCTGATTTACGCATCGTTGAACTGGGGCACGCCCGAAGTTCGGGGGTGGGGCGTGCCGATGGCGACCGATATCGCCTTCGCGTTGGGCGCGCTCGCGCTGCTGGGCACGCGCGCACCGCTCGCGCTCAAGGTGTTCCTCACCGCGCTGGCGATTGTGGACGACCTTGGCGCGGTGCTGGTAATCGCGCTGTTTTACACCGAGAACCTCAAGGTGAACGCGCTGCTCTACTCGCTGCTGTTTTGGGGCGCGATGATTGCCATGAATCGGCTGGGCGTGCGCAGCGGGCTGGCGTACTTCCTTGTGAGCGTCGGGATGTGGTACTTCATGCTCAAGTCGGGTGTGCATGCGACGGTGGCGGGCGTGCTGGGCGCGTTCGCAATCCCCGTGCGCTCGCGGATTGACCCTGAACTGTTCATCGTGCGCGTGCGCGAGTACCTCAACCAGTTCGACCAGCCCGTCACAGAGCGCACAATCATCCTGTCGCCCGAACAGCAGTCGGCGGTGGAGGCAATTGAGCGCGAAGCGTTGCGGGTGCAGTCGCCCTTGCAGCGACTGGAGCATCGGCTGCACTACTTTGTGGCGTTTTTCGTGATGCCGATTTTCGCGTTGGCGAACGCGGGCGTTGCGCTCGGCGGCGAGGACGGGCTGAACTGGACAAGCCGCGTGATTTGGGGCGTTGCGCTTGGGCTGCTCATCGGCAAGCCGCTGGGGATTGCGCTCTTCTCGTGGCTGGCTGTTCGGCTGGGGCTGGCGCAGCTGCCGCAGGGAATCAACTTCGTGCATATTGTGGGCGTCGGCTTTTTGGGGGGGATTGGATTCACGATGGCGTTGTTTATCGCAGGGTTAGCGTTTCGGGGCGACGAGCTGAACTACGCGAAGTTGGGCATCCTTGCAGGCTCCGCGCTGGCGGGCGCGATTGGCTTTATGATGTTGCGGATCTGGACGAAGCCGCAGCCCCATTTGGAGTGAGCGGCGCGAGTTGCTCCAGCAGCGTGGGCAGGTCGGGCGCGGTCGCCATGCCGTCTTGCACGAGCAGTCGCCAGAGCGTGCAGGCTGCTCCATCCGTGAAGTCGCGCGTTTCGATAGGGCGGCTCTCCAGCGCGAAGACGGGCTTGCCGCGCTCCTGTGCCCAGCGCGCCAGCTCCAGATTGCGCAGGTTGCCCCGCCCAAACGGTGCGTCGGCGATGATGACGGCGTCTGCCGCCTGCACCAGTTGCCGTGCGCGGCGGTAGGCGTCGTCCGAAATCGGCGAGAAGGGCTGCTCGGTGATGTGTTCGATGTGCAGGGCGCGCGCCGCTTCCTCGTCGGTGTCCAGCAGGTTCAGCACGCCTGTGCAGACGCGCCAGCCCGCAGCAAGCAGCGCGTAGTAGACCGCCGCACCCGACCCGCCCCCAGCAATCACGAACGCCATCGGCGCGTCGGGCGGAACCTGCGGGGCGTCGTCGGGCGCGAGCGCGAACACCAGCGGTCTGCCCGTCGTCGGGTTCGTCTGCGTCAGCACGGGCGTGTGGTAGACCGCCTCCAGCAGCGCAGGCTGCAGCACCGACTCAGGCGTCCCCTGCGCAACGAGCCTGCCCGCCTGCATCAGCACGATGTGGTCGGCGTACTGGCTGGCGAGGTTCAGGTCGTGCAGCACGACCAGTATGCCGACTTGCCGCTCGGAGGCGTACTGGCGCAGGGTGTGCATCAGGCGCGTCTGGTGGCGCAGGTCTAAGTGGGTGGTCGGCTCGTCCAACAGCAGGTACTGCGTCTGTTGCGCCAGCGCGCGTGCGAGGTTTACCCGCTGGCGTTCGCCCCCACTGAGTTGGCTAATCGTGCGCGTGGCGAGGTGGTCAATCTGCATTAGCGTCATCGCTTGTTGCACGGCGTCCCAGTCGGCGCGGGTTGCGCCCCAGAAGCCCTTTTGGTGCGGGTAGCGCCCCATCATCACGAGTTCAGCAACGCTGAAGCCCATCTCGGCAGGGGTCTCTTGGGGGGCGTAGGCAACGCGCCGTGCGAATTCGGTGGGGCTGTAGGCGTCGTAGGGTTGCCCATCCAGCGTCAGCCGACCCGCGAATGGCGTAAGCGTGCGTGCCAGCACGCGCAGCAGTGTCGTCTTGCCCGACCCGTTCGGTCCCAGCAGCGCGACGACCTGCCCCCGCGCGACCTGCAGCGACGCCTCATGCACTACAGGCGCACGCCCGTAGCCCGCTGTGATACTCTCCGCGCACAACATCCCCAGTAGTGTAGCATGTCGGGTATCCTTTCGCCGTGAGTGCCTACGTTGCGTCCTGCGTCACGCTTGGACTGGAAGAGGAGGTGTTCATCACCACGCCGACGCGCCCCACGCTGGACGCCCTCTACGCGCTGGCGAAACTGCTCTGGCGCAATCCGCGCTACTACTACAAACACACGGCGAGCAACTTCGCGCGAGGACGCGACACCCGTCAGTGCCTGATGAGCAGTGTGGAAATCGCCACACGCCCGCACGCCGACATCGATGCGTTGCTTGCAGAACTGCGCACCCATCGCGCCGCGCTGGCGGATGCGGCAGGCGACGCCTACATCGTTCCTGTGGGGCATCTCTTTGATTTGGACGCGCCCACTAACACGGCAGGCTTGCATATCCATGTGGGCGTACCTGCTGAGCGTCGGCACACGGTATACGCGAACCTGGCGTACTTTCTGCCGTTGCTGATCCTGCTTTCGGCGAGCAGCCCCTACGCAGGGGGACGCTATTTTGGGCAATCGTACCGCGTGGCGTCGTCGTTTGCGATTGGCGTGCTGCGCGACGACCCGTACTACCGCTTCCAAGACCTCATCCTCTCGCGGCGGCTGGGCACGATTGAGATTCGCGCGTGCGACCCTGTCTGGGACTTAGCGCGGCTGCGCGTGCTGTTGGAGGCGGTTTGGGCGATAGCCCTGTTGCCGACCGCGCACCCAGTTGACCGCGCCCGCTACGCCGTGCTGCGTCATCAGGCGGCGTGCGTCGGCTACACGCCTGACCTGCAGGCGTTGCACCGCGAACTCTGCGCAGTGTACGAAATTCCAGAGGTGTTGCTCCGAGAGACGGTTTCAGATAGGCTGCAGGCGTGTATGCATCGGCAATTGGTATCACCACAAACCCTTCTCCACCTCTACGCCCGCCTGAATCACGCCTACCGCACGGGACGCTGGGAGCCCGTGGAGCCGCACGCAGTGCGCCCGTCGGCGTGGCGCGGGGCGTTGGGGCTGCTGGGCTACTACCTGCCGCGTTTGCCCTACACGGCGTACAAGGCGTGGACGGAGTGGCGCGCGCCCATCCGCGACGGCTACTTGCTCACGGAGACCGCTGCGGGCGACCCGACTGTTTGCCGCGCCGATTCGTAGACCTGCAGGATGCGATCCACCACCGCAGGCACAGAGAGCGTTTCACGCTTGCGGATAGCGCGCTGGCGCAGTGCCTCGCGTTCCGCCTCGTGGCGCGTGAGGTACAGCACGGCTTCCACGAACGCTTCGGGCGTCGGCTCAACAACCAGCCCTGTCTGCCCATAGTCTACCGCTTCGGGTGCGCCGCCGCCATTTGCCACGATGCAAGGCAAGCCTGCCGCTTGCGCCTCGTCCAGCACCAGCCCCTGCGACTCGGTCACCGACGGGAACACGAACAAGTCTGCCGCCAGCAGATAAAGCGACACCTTGTCGCGCGGCACAGCACCCGTGAAATACACCCACTGGGTGAGTTGGCGTGCTTCGGCTTCGGCACGGAGCGACTCCAACGCGGGACCTGGACCTACCAGCCACAGCCGCGCGTTGGGGCAGCCACGCACGATGTGCGGTATCGCCTCCAGCAGCACGGAGACATTCTTTTCGGGCGCCATCCGCCCCACATACAGGAGCATCCAGACCTCCTCTGGGATGCCCAGTTGCGCTCGCGCTTCCGCCTTGCTGACCTCAGGAAATGGCAGCACAGGGTTGCGTATCGGGGTGATGGGCTTGCGCACCCCGTACCTGCGCAGCACCTCTGCGCCGATGTTCGAAGGGGTCATCACGGCGTCCACGCCCTCATAGTAGCGGCGCAGGTGCCAGCGCAGCAGATGACGCACAGGCGCGCGCGGCACAAGGCGCGGCACATAGTGCAGGTACTCCTCATACAGCGTGTGGTAGGTGCTGACCAGCGGGATGCGCAGTCGCCTTGCCCAGCGCGCGCCCATAATCCCTGTGAAAAACGGGGTATGGGTATGCACGATGTCGATCCCCAGCGTGCGGAACTCGCGCCACAGCGCGGGCGCGAACGGCAGCGCAATTGGGTAGTCGGGCTCGAACGGCGTGTAGACCGACGGCAGGCGGCGCACGGTGGGGTAGGGGTCTTGGTAGCCGCGATAGTGCGGCGCGTAGATCCAGACCTCATGTCCGCGGCGGGTCAGCTCCTCGTGCAGGATGCGAATTGAGATGCTGACCCCGTTCAGGTACGGCAGGTAGCTCTCTGAGAAGATGGCGACTTTCACGGCGTTTCCGATTCGCGACGGGCGTTGCGGTTCCCGCGCGGCTGGCGCAGGGCTTGCTCTTCTAAGAACGCCACGATGTCTGACAGGCGAAAGCGTCGCTGGTTGCCCTCTGTGCGGAAGCAGCGCAGCCAACCGCGATCGGTGTAGCGGCGCACGGTCGCAGGGCACACCCCCAGCAGGCGTGCTGTCTCTTCGAGCGTCAGCACGGGGTCGGTCAGCCGCGCAATGAGTTCCTCGCGGCTCTCGTCGCGCCCACGCACGGGATAGTATTTGCGCGTGACGCTATCGTCCGTCCACTCCGCCAGGTAGCGCAGGTAGCGGGGGAGTTTTGCCCACAGTTCGTCGGCTTCGGGGGGCACAATTGCTTCAGGCGAGGGCTTTTTGCTGCGTCGCTTGCGCTTACGCAGGCGCGGTCCTTCGGCGGGAAGTTCCGTTGAGGCGGCGGCTGGTTCAGGTGGGTTGGGCGTTTCGGGCTCTCTCAAGCCCAGTTCCTGCACGATAATCGGCACAAACTCGGTGAAATCGGGCACGCGAATCGAGACCAGCGCCTCTTTGCGGGGTGTGGTGGGTGTGGTCGCGGCGGTGCCTGTAGGAGTTGGGGGTTTGGGCGCGTCGGGCGACGACTCTGCGGCGGATTGTGGCGTTTCGGAGGTATCGTGTGCGGGCGCCTCCGCAGACGGCTGTGCATGCTGCGGCTCGGGTTCGTCGTCCGCAAACTGGCTCTCAAGATAGCGGTACCACTCGGTTAGGCTCAGACGGCTCATGGGTGCGCGGTATAGTGTACCTTAAATGCGAAACGGCTCCAGAGGATTCTGGAGCCGTGGAGGTGATTTCAATCTGGGCATCGACCTATTTTCCCACTCCGTTGCCAGAGCAGTATCTTCGGCGCTGGAGGGCTTAACTGCCGTGTTCGGGATGGGAACGGGTGTTTCCCCTCCGCTATGGACACCCAGATTGAAAGCGTGAGTGGACCGCTCGTGAGAAGGTGGGTTCCCTCTCAGGAGAGGTTTGGACAACTGGAGCTGGAGTCGTCGGAAGTGCGTCGTTAGGCAAGCCCTCGGTCGATTAGTACGGCTCAGCTCAACGCATTACTGCGCTTACACCTGCCGCCTATCAACCCAGTCATCTACTGGGGACCTTACTCCGTTGACCGGATGGGAGACCTTATCTTGGGGTGGGCTTGGCGCTTAGATGCTTTCAGCGCTTATCCCGTCCCGACTTGGCTACCCAGCGACTGCCCCTGGCGGGACAACTGGTACACCAGAGGTCGGTCCAGCCCGGTCCTCTCGTACTAGGGCCAGCTCCCCTCAAGTCTCCTACGCCTGCGGTGGATAGGGACCGAACTGTCTCACGACGTTCTGAACCCAGCTCGCGTGCCGCTTTAATGGGTGAACCC
>Ga0079992_129736_pt1 | contig 17761 bp, 19 predicted proteins | sample FaiFalFF_MnMetaG_3_FD_69197 | JGI IMG/M metagenome (GOLD analysis project Ga0079992, IMG submission 69197) | Freshwater microbial communities from Yellowstone National Park, Wyoming, USA - Fairy Falls B (FF_Mn_B) MetaG (SPADES assembly) (version 2) | ecosystem: Environmental > Aquatic >... | reverse complement strand
GAAATTTCTTCTCTCTCAATTATTGAAGAATGATCTGTAGAATGACCGCTTGCTATTATATCAACAGGATTATCATTAAATTTATGAGCTATTTCAGGAGAAGTTAAAATTAAACATGCAGCACCATCCGTTATTAAAGAACAATCATATAACTTTAAAGGCCATGCTATTACTCTTGAATTTAATACTTCTTCCACTGTTATTATTCTTTGCAAATGTGCTTTCGGATTATAATAAGCATTTTTATGATTTTTAACTGCTACCAATGCCATTTGTTCTTCAGTAGTATTATATTTATGCATATGATGGGCAGCCATTAAAGCAAATATTCCAGCAAAGGTTAAACCAGACCATTGCTCGATTGCTATGTCACTGGCCATCGCCAAAGCTTCGTTTGCTTCACTAGTAGTTCTATTATTCATTTTTTCAACTCCTGCAACTAAAACTATATCATACATTCCTGATTTTATAGCAAATAAAGCAGTTCTTAATGCAGTTGAACCTGAAGCACATGCATTTTCAGTTCTAATAACTGGTAAATTATGGAAGCCTAGCCAATCTGCTAAAATTGGTGCTAAATGTGATTGATGTTCAAAATATTCTGAATAACATCCAAAAACTCCTAATTTGATTTTACCTTTAATATCAGGATCTTTACAATATGATATAGCTTCTAAAAAAGCTTCAACTAATAGTTCCCTTGCCATTACATTTTTCCTTTTACCAAATTTGCTACAACCAGCACCTACAATTGTTGCTAAAGGCTTCTTCACGATAAAGAACTAATAAAACTAATAAAAAAATTTAACTTTTAGAATTTTAATCTTAAGGCTTGAATCCCAGGTAACTCTTTTTCCATAAGCATTTCTATTAATGCACCTCCGCCTGTGCTTATATGACTTATGTATTCTGCAAATCCAAATATGTTTATTGCAGCTACAGTATGTCCTCCTCCTGCTACTGTAAAAGCCTTTGAATAGGCAATAGCCTTTAATAATCTTTTTGTTCCGTATTCAAATTCTTTCTCTTCATAAACGCCAGGAGGACCACTTATAACTATCGTTTTTGCTTCTCTTATATAGTTTTCTATTAATTCGCAAGTTTTCTCTCCAATATCTTTTATTGGCATTTCTAAAGGTAAACCACTTAAAGGTATCTCAGCTCTTTCTCCTTTTGCAGTTTCCACCGCTACATCAACTGGTAATATTATTTTATCTTTAATTTCTTCAAAAACTTTTTTGGCGTTTTCGTATAAAAATATTCCCCCTTTTCTATCTAAGAACTTTTCATTGATCTCTCCCAATTTATATCCTGCAATCTTTAAATATAAATTGCCTATGAGTCCTGTAGCTACAATCCAATCAGCTTTATTTGTCTTTCCTAGATGCTCACAAATAGCTACAGCATCATCTAATTTTGCACCTCCTAAAATATATAATCTTGGTTTTTCACTATGTTGTAGTAGCCAAGTTAATGCCCTTACTTCCCATTCCATAACTCTTCCTGCACATGAGGGCATTACTACAGGATAGCCTGTCAGTGAAGCATTCGCTCTATGAGCTGCAGCAAATGCATCATTTACGTAAATATCAGTTAATGTGGATAAAACTTGAATTTGTTTGCTTTTTGCATGTTCTTCAGGAGATTTCTTCAGCATTTCTTCAGGATCTGTTCTTACATTTTCAAGCATTACTATTCTATAAGCTCCTTCCCTCAATTTCTTTAAAGCTTCTATAGCTTTTTGTCCATAAACATCTGGAACATAAACAATTTTTGTTTTCAACATTTTAGATAAAATTTTTGCATGAAGATCCGTGGTTGTAAAATCAGCATCTCCAGGTCTTCCTTGATGAGTTAATATTGCTACTCTTGCTCCTCTTACTAATAATTCTGTTAAAGTTGTTTGGGCTAAAACCTTCATTCTTGTTAGATCAGTTGGCATATTAGTTTTTGGATCTAGAGGTAAATTCATATCTGTTCTAAGCAAAACTACTTTTCCTTCAAAATCAAAATCATCCATTGTTTTGAATCCTAAGTCAATTTTTAGCATTTGCTCAAGTATTTCAGGAGATACTTTACCTCCTAATGCTCCTACCATTTTTAGTAAAATCTTTTTAAAACTCCTAAACTCCTATCTGTTTTCTCTATAGAATTTTTAGGATTTTTTTCAATTCCAGTTAAAGCTCTAATCGCATCTATATTTTCAGGTATAACGTTGCTTTCCTCTGGCGTAGCCCAAATTAAAGTTAAATCATTATGTATAATAGAAATGCTTTCTAACCAAACAGGTATTTCGTAAATATCTCCTCTAGGTCTTCCTAATTCTCTTCCTATTTCGAATATTGTATTTAAAGCTTCTACTTTATCTTTTCCGCTTACTAAAACTACTCTAGGTTCTTCTTCTAAAGCATTAATTACATTTTCTTTTGAAACTTTCTCGTTTAATTCCAAAAATCCCATATGTAAATGATACAAATTATGACTTCCCTTTGCTGCTAAAGTTAGTATATCTAAATTTTTAATTACTGTTTGAGCATCAGGTCCATGATGAGAAGGAATTTCTAATTCTGGGACTACTGTATTTATTATTCCTTTTTTGTGACTTTCCCATGGATCTGCAGCTCTTCTAAATATTGTAATTCGTGCTTTTTTTACACCAATTCTTTCATGAATTGCACCAACAACTCTGCATATAGCAGTAGTATTGCAACTTACTACTCTCGTAAATTGTCTATTTAAATTTTCTAAATAGTTTCTAGCAGCTACAAAACTTGCATTTGTTAATGAATGTTTTTCACCCCCTTCAAATATAGCTTTTATACCAAATTTTTCATAAAGTGGCTTATTTTTAGCACCTGCTCCTTCAGGAGTAGCATCAACAACCACATCAACTTTGCTTAATAAATCTTCTATTGTTCCCGCTGGTTCATAGTTATGTCTTTTAAATTCTTCAATTCTTGCATTTGTAGACAAATAAATAGGAATATTTCTTTTAGCCATAAGAGCAGTTCTCCAATCAAAACCTGGACCAGCTATACCAACCAATTCCATATCATCTTGTAACATAACAGCAGTAGCAACCCTTTTACCTATGGTTCCGTATCCTCCTACAACGCCTACTCTTATTTTACTCATATTTAATTATAGTTTTAAGTAATTATATTTTTTCAATACGAAAAATTACTAGCTACTAGCTAGCTCTTTTTGTTTTAAAAATAGCTCAACTATCTTTTTAGCAGCTATTTCAGCATGTTCAAAATCCCTAGACTGTTTAAATCTTAAATTTATAATTACCAATAAGCATTGTACAGAAAAAGCAGATGCGGCAGCAAAGGCTCTATTTATTTCCTGATGAAGTTCAATTTCTTCATAGCTTTCAATTTCTCTACCTGCTCTGGGTATGCTTATAATTCCTTCTTTATATTCAATCTTTTCCTTTAACATCATATCCTTTTTCCTTCTTTCTATAATGTCTTCTGGGTTATATTCTGCTAAAACTATAGCATCAGGCTTAATTTTTTTAATTGCTTCTTCAGGCAATCCTGGGTAATAGCCTCCTTGCATTTTAATACTTACATGTGTATCTATAATGACATCTTCTTCAATTTTTGAAATATTTTCTGCTGCTTCTATTTGTAATTTTCTATATTCATTTAAAGGTATTTTTTTCCTCATTTCGTCTCTGTCTTTTATTCCATATCTTTGAGAAGCAATTTTTAACATTTCATCTCCATAATTTACAATTTTAATGCTTGGCATCTGTTTTTTTATAAGTTGCATAATAGTAGTTTTGCCACTACCTGGTACTGCTACAAAAATAATTTTCATAATCAACTTTCTTTATTTTTTTATTTATTTTTAAATGGTGAAATTAAAAGTCTTTGTGATTCTAACAGGAGTGCGTGGTAAAAGCATAATTTGAAACATTCAAGATAGGTCATTCAAGCAGATAAAGGAGAATCCTTAATTACTTTCGTTAAAATTTAATATCAATCTCAGCCATTTGATAATAACTTAAATTATTTTATATCCTTCAGGAAAGGATAATACATCTAATACGCTTTAAGATTATTCTTATGCTTATTCCTTATTTTTCTCACATTTTCTTCTATAGTGGACGTATTCTCTCACTATTTCGAAACCCAAAGATTTGTTCACAGCTAAAATAGGCTTATTTTCAAAGGAATTGTTTGTTGAAATCTTTAAGTAATTAAGTTCTTTAAGCTTGTTTAAAGCTAATGCTTTAATAGCTTTAGCCAATCCAAGACCTCTATAGGATCTGAGGACCCCTGTAAACATTGAGGAAGCCTCTTTTTCAGTGATTTTGACAACAAGAGTTACAGCAATTATTTTCTCATCTTTTATTGCAACATAACATGCTTCACTAATCAATACTCTATCCTTTAAGAGCTTCTCAAATTCTTCAATGCTTATTACCTTTTCTACATTTGTGGTGGGCTCATCTCTATGTGTAATGTTAACAAGATCGACCACTTCATGAATTCTAGTAATAACGTTTATGAGAGGCTTAAATTCAAATCCTATTTGATTAAGCTTTTCAATAATATGCTTGAAATTATCAAGGTTAAAATTGCTAAGATTTAGAGCAAGCCTAGCATATCTATAACAAGGTATGTAGCCAAGAGATTCAAGAGCATTAATAACATTCTTAAGATTATAAGGCACTACGATTTCTGGTGCACTGCATTGCTTCTCTATAAAATCAAGTATAGCATAGCCAAAATCACTTATTTCCACATTGCCTATAATATCAATCTTACAATCGACAGTTTTATCAAGAGTTCGTTCAATTGAAGTAAAGATTCCTATAATCTCTTTTCCCGCAAAAACACCGAAAAGCTTAGCGTCAGAATAGGTTTTTGCCATCTTAAATTCTTTAATCACGCTAATTAGGTGAGAATCATCAAGGATATCAGAAGGAAATAAAGCATTATGGAACAGTAAGAATTTTTTTGCAAAAGTTTCAACATCTAAAGGCATGATAACATATGAATTGTTCATATGAAAAATATAAATGGTTATTTTTAAAATTAAAATCAATGTTATATATATAAGAGCTTAATATAAGTGTATTTTGAAATATTTACAATTGGTCATTCGAATAGAAGTATAGAAGAATTCCTTCGCTTGCTCTCTTTATATAAAATAGAGATTTTGGTCGATGTTAGGAGATGGCCTATGAGTAATAAGTTTCCTCATTTTAATTCAGAGAATCTTTCAAGATCGTTAAGTTCTATTGGCTTAAAATACATTTGGATGGAAAATTTGGGAGGTTATAGAAAATTTGGAAAAGATATTGAAGATTTCGGAATAGCTAAATATTTCAAAAGTGAAGGATTTAGGGCTTATGCAACATACGTTGTTAAGTCTGAGAAAGCGAGAAATGCATTGCGTGAATTATTAAACTTGGCTAAAAACAAAATTACCTGTATTATGTGCTCAGAAATAATTCCTTACTTCTGCCATAGAAAAATAATTTCAGATATTCTTAGTCAAAAAGGTTATGTGGTTAAGCATATTATAAGCGAGAAAAAATTTTTAATTCATAAACTTTCTGAATGGGCTAGAGCCGAAAAATATTTTTTTGATTTTTAGATTAACCCAATTTATTCTCCAATAATTTGGAAAACGGCATTTCTTGAATATCTAGCTACATTGAGTTCTACAAGGAATTATTGGCTAAGTTAATAATTTATTTAATTCATTTTAAAAATATGGTATTCGAATTTACTTTGGAACAAAATTTATTTAGAGAAACTATAAGAAATTTTGCACAAAAAGAAATAGCTCCTTATGAAGCTTTATGGGATAGAACTGGAGAATTTCCAAAGGAACTTTTTAAAAAGCTTGCAGATATTGGGTTGATGGGGATAAGAATACCGGAAAAATACGGTGGGCAAGGAGCTGATGCTGTTACTACTGGAATAGCTATAGAAGAATTATCAAGATATGATTTCAATGTAGCTAATTTTATAATTATTAACAACGCTTTAACTGCAGAAGTTATTTCAAATTATGCAAAGGAAGGAGTTAAGGAAGAAATTTTACCTAAAGTTGCCAATGGAGAAGTAATTTTAGGAATAGCTCTAACAGAACCTCACTGTGGCACTGACGCAGCTGCAATAAAAACAACTGCATATCTTGATGGCGATGAATGGGTAATCAACGGAGAAAAATCTTCAATAAGTATGGTAAAGTATGCTTCATATTATGTTTTATTTGCTAAAACTGACTCAAAAGCTGGACATAAAGGAATAAGTGCTTTTTTAGTTCCTGCGAAAGATAAAAATATAACGTATTCGTATTTTGATGATGTAGGTTACAGACCAATCTCTAGAGGAGCATTTAAACTTGATAATGTAAGAATACCAAAGGATTATTTGTTAGGAAATGTAGGTGAAGGATTTTATATAGTAATGAAAACTTTCGATTTTAGCAAAACTTTATTGGCTTTATCATGTTTAGGTGCAGCAGAACAGTCTTTGGAAGAAACTATAGAATATACAAAGAAAAGATATGCTTTTGGTAGGCCAATAATAAAATTTGAAGCAATACAATTTGAAATAGTAGAATATTATACGTATCTTGAAGCTTGTAAACTTTTATGTTACCAAACTCTGTGGATGAAGGATAAAGGTATGCCAATAGCTAAATATGCTGCAATGTGTAAAATGTGGGCTCCAAAGTTAGCTTTTGAAATAATTCATAAATGCATTTTAATTCATGGTAACATAGCATATACTAAAGATTTACCTTTTGAAAGAAGGTTAAGGAATGTGATGGGAATTGAAATAGGTGATGGTACTGAGGAAGCACAAAAAATAGCACTAGGAAGGGAATTGATAGGAAAAGAATATGCTCCACACAAATAATTTTTTAATTAAATATTAAAAATAATTAAATTTAAATTTATAAAATTTTTAAGATAAGTTAATTAAAACAGTTTTTATTCTTGTATAATTATAAACCGAATATATGCTTTGCTCGAATCCTAGGCCGCTCTCTTTATATGCACTAAAGGGCATCTGCGGATAGGTCACAGGAAACTCATTAATGCAGACTGTTCCAGCTTCAATTCTCGAAGCTAATTTATGAGCCAAGGTTAGATCGTTTGTCCAAATAGCTGCATATAATCCATATCTTGTAGCATTTGCCAATTCGACCGCCTCATCTATAGAACTGAAGCTTGTTGAGGCCAAAACAGGTCCAAAAATTTCTTCTTGAAATATCTTCATATCTTTTCCTACATTATCGAAAAGAGTAGGATAAATAAAGTTTCCTTTGAGCAATTCTTCTTCTTTTGGCCTTTCTCCTCCATAGACAATTTTACCTCCTTCTTTAATTCCTTCCTCAATATAATACATAACTCTTTTTAGTTGTTCCTTCGTAGTTAAAGGTCCCATTTGTGTATCCTTGTTTAAACCATTTCCTATCTTTACTTTATAAAAATGCTCGCTAAGTGATTTTACTAGTCTGTCATGTAAACTTTCATGAACTAATAATCTACTTCCAGCCCAACACATTTGTCCTGCATTAGTAATTATTCCATTCGTTATTCCCTGTATAGCCTTATCTATTTTCGCATCAGGTAATACTATATGGGGATTTTTTCCGCCTAATTCCAATATAACTGGTTTAAGATTTTTAGCAGCCAATACCATAACTTCTCTTCCGCTCTCTGTTGATCCTGTAAAAGCAACAGCCTCCACTTCTTTATGGGATATTAAATATTTGCCTACCGTATTCCCTGGTCCACATATAACATTTAAAACTCCATTTGGCAAACCAGCTTCTTTTGAAATTTCTGCCAATTTTAGAGCTGTTAATGGAGTATATGAAGATGGTTTAACTACTGCAGTATTTCCTGCTGCTAAAGCAGGTGCAATGCTTCTTGCAGCTAATGGCAGAGGAAAGTTCCATGGTACAATGTGAGCTGTAACTCCTAAAGGTTCTCTTATTGTATAACAAAATCTATCTCCTGGAACAGGTATTGTATCTCCTTGAATTTTATCAGCTAATCCTGCATAATACTCAAATAATCTTGCAGCATATAAAACATCACCAGTAGATTCTCTTAATGGCTTACCATTGTTTAAAGTTTCAAGTTTAGCCAATTCTTCGCTTTTATCTCTTAACAATGAGGCAATTTTATATAAAATCCTTCCCCTTCTCGTAGGATCTGTTTTTGACCATTCTTTAAAGGCTTTTTTAGCAGCTTCTATAGCTTTATCTACATCTTCATTAGCAGCTTCAGCAACATATGCTATAATTTCATTATTCGCAGGATTTAAAACTGCTATTTTGTTTCCTGTTGAACTTTCTACATAATTTCCATTTATAAATAATTTATAGGAGGGAATTTCCATTATCCTTTAATATTTTAACATATTAAAAAAATTAAGCTCTACGAAATATTTTAAAAATTCTTCTTAGAAATTTTTGACACTTGCTACGTAATATAGCGAATAATTTGCTGGTTTCCTAGTTTATTCTAATTTTATTTCTTCAAAGAATATCGCCTGCATTTTTCCTTTCGAAATTTTCATTGCATGTTTTGCAGCTTCTCTCATTTCGTTAGAGTTTAATGCTTCTCTCATTTCCTTTTCTGTCTCGAAGTGCAGTTCAGCTAAAACAAAAAATTGTGGCTCGCCTGCAGGAGAACCAATAGCTTTGTTTAAAACGAATTTTTTAACGTTTGGTATTTTTTTAACCAATGGAACATGTTCCTTTATGTATGTTTCTAAGAAATTTTCTTCTAATTTAGGATACAGTACTACAATTTTATACATAATTATAAAATTGGATTAACTACATTTATGAATTTTTATTTTGGTTAGTTTATTTAAAATAATAATAAATTATGTTTAACGTTTATTTCGAAAGAAGAAATAAAATAGAGAGAAAACCTGAATGGCTGCGTTCTAAAATTCCTTCAGGTGAAAATTATTTATTTATAAGTAGGATCTGTAGAGAATTAAATTTACATACTGTTTGTGAAGAGGCTCTTTGTCCTAATATTTCAGAATGCTGGGGCTCAGGAACTGCTACTTTCATGATTCTAGGCAGTGTGTGTACAAGGGCATGTAGATTTTGTAATGTTACTCCAGGAAATCCCAAAGGTATAGTAGATTATGATGAACCTAAAAGAGTAGCGTTGGCTATTTCTAAAATGAATTTAAATTATATTGTTATAACATCAGTTGACAGGGATGATTTAGAAGATGGTGGAGCAAGCATATTCGCTGAAACTGTGAAAGAAATAAAAAATTTTAATCCCAAAATAATCATTGAACTTTTAATACCCGATTTTAAAGGAAACATTAATTCTTTAAAGAAAGTAGCTTTTTCTGGAGCAGAAGTTATTGGTCATAACATTGAAACAGTTAGAAGGTTAACACCTTTAGTAAGAGATCCTAGAGCTAGTTATGATCAATCTTTATTTGTTCTTGAAAGTTTAAAAAAGCTTAACCCTAAAATATACACAAAATCTTCAATTATAGTTGGATTCGGAGAAAAGGAAGAAGAAGTTATTGAAACAATGAAAGATCTAAGAAAAGCAGATGTAGATTTTCTAACTATTGGTCAATATTTAAGACCGTCTAGAAGACATTTGCCAGTAATGGAATATGTTAGTCCTGAAAAATTTAAAAAATATGAAGAAATAGGTAAAAGTCTTGGTTTTAAGTATGTTGCTGCAGGACCTTTTGTTAGGAGTTCTTATAAAGCTGGAGAATTTTTTATAACATCTATAATTCGTTCTTAATTTTTAAAATAAAATTAATTTATAGAAGATTGTTGAATTAATTACCATGAGCTTTTTACAGATATTAAACGAAAATGGTGAAGTAAATGAAGCACTTTTAAAGACTGTAAATTTAACCAATGAAGACTTCTTAAAATTGTATAAATATATGTTAATAACAAGAGTTTTGGATGGTTGGCTTCTTAAATTACAAAGAATGGGTAAGGTTGCTATACATGCACCTAATGAAGGAGAAGAAGCCGTAGCTGTAGGAACTGCTTATGCTGCTAAGCCAGAAGATTGGTTCTTTCCTGCTTATAGAGAATTAGGATTATTGATAACCAGAGGTATGAGTGTAAGAGAAATACTTTGCAGATGGTTAGCAAATAAAGAAGATATTTTAAAAGGTCATGAATTTGCAATATATGGAAGCAAAGCTCTTCACATTGTTCCAACTACAACTCCTATAGCTGTTCATTTGCCTTCAGCTGTAGGTTTTGCTCATGCAGCTAAATTAAGGAAAGATAAAATTGTTGTTTTAGCTTATTTAAGCGACGGTGCTACTTCTAAAGGAGATTTTCATGAAGCATGCAACTGGGCTGGAGTTTTTAAAGTTCCGATAGTTTTTGTATGTAGAAATAATCAATATGCGATATCTTTACCTGTATCAAGGCAAACCGCTTCAGAAACTTTAGCTATTAAAGCTGTAGCTTATGGTATAAAAGGAATGCGTGTTGATGGTAATGATATAATTGCAGTATATAAATCTGCTATAGAGGCTATAGAAATGGCTAGAAATTATGAACCTGTTTTTATAGAATATTTAACTTATAGATTAGGTTCTCATACAACAGCTGACGATCCTAAAAGATATAGAAGCAATGAAGAAGTTGAATTTTGGAGACAAAAGGATCCAATAAAAAGATTTAGAAATTTCTTGATTTTCAGTGGTAAAATTACAGAACAAGAGGATGAAAGTTTGAGAAAGGATATTGAATTAATGGTAGAAAATGAAGTTAAAAAAGCTTTAGAAATTCCACCTCCACCTATTGAAGTAATATTTGAAGATGTTTATTCAGAAATTCCTTGGAATTTAAAGGAAGAAATGGAAGAAATTATTGAAGATTTTAGAGGAGGTTAAACATGCCAGTAATGACTCTTGCTCAGGCTTTAAATAACGCTTTAAGAGAACAAATGAGAAAGGATGATAGAATAGTAGTACTAGGTGAAGATGTAGGAAGAAGAGGCGGAGTTTTTCTTGTAACCGAAGGTTTAATTGATGAATTTGGACCTGAAAGGGTAATAGATACACCTCTTTCTGAAGCTGCTATATTTGGTGTTGCAGCAGGAATGGCTATGTATGGATTAAAGCCTGTTGCTGAAGTTCAGTTTTTTGATTTTGCATTTGGAGGTTTTGATCAAATTGTTTCCCAGATAGCTAAAATAAGATATAGAAGTGGTGGGCAATTCAAAGTACCCTTAATAATTAGAGGACCTGTTGCTGGAGGAATAAGAGGTGGCATGTATCATTCACAACATCCAGAAACTTATTATGCTCATACTGCAGGATTAAAAGTTATAGTTCCAGCTTTTCCCTATGATGCAAAAGGTTTATTGATCTCTTCTTTAAAGGCTGATGATCCAATAATTTTTATGGAACCTAAAAGCATTTATAGAACAATTAAACAAGAAGTACCTGAAGGAGAATTTACTGTTCCTATAGGTAAAGCTAATGTTGTAAGGAAAGGAGAAGATGTTACAATTATAACTTATGGTGCGATGGTACATAAATCTTTAGAAGCTGCTGAACAAATAGAAAAGGAAAAAGGGATAGGTGTCGAAGTTATAGATTTAAGAACGTTATTACCATTGGATATTGATACTATTTTAGCTTCTGTTAAAAAAACAGGAAGAGTAATAATAGTACATGAAGCTCCTAAAACTTTAGGTTTAGGGGCAGAAATTGCTGCAATTATAGCTGAGAAAGCTATTTATCATCTTAATGGTCCTATTTTAAGAGTTTGTGGAGCTGATACACCTTTCCCATTGGTACATGATCAGTATTATATACCAACAGTTAGCAGAATAAAAAGAGCAATTATAAAGCTAATGAGTTATTAAAAATGGAAGTAGAAATTAAACTTCCTGATATAGGGGAAGGAATAAGCGAAGGAGAAATTATAAGATGGTTAGTTAAAGAAGGAGATTATGTAAAGCAATTTCAACCAATAGTAGAAGTATTAACTGTAAAAGTTAATGTTGAAATTCCTTCTCCTTATAATGGAAAAATTGTTAAAATACTTGCTAAAGAAAAAGAAGTAGTAAGAGTTGGTTCACCTATCGCGATAATCGAAGTTGAAGAGATTAGGAAAGAAATTAAAAAAGAAGAAAAACCAATAATCGCTCAACAAGCTGTAACCGAAACAGTACAAAAAGAAATTCTTGCAACGCCAGCTGTTAGAAAATTGGCAAGAGAATTAGGTGTCGATTTAACTAAAGTAAAAGGAACAGGTCCTGGTGGAAGAATAACAGAAGAAGATGTAAGAAGATATTATGAGGAAAGCAAAAAAGTAGAAGTAAAGGAAGTTGTAGAAGTTAGAAAATTAGAAGAAAGAATTCCTATAACAGGAATCAGAAGAATGATAGCTGAAAAGATGGTTAAATCTGCTAAATTCATGTCTTCAACAATAAGAACTCCTTTAGATAGCAAGATTTTATGAGCCTTTCGTCCTTCTTCTCTGTGAAGCGGTGAAGATAATGAAATAAAATCGAATCCTATACCTTTTAAGTTATAATTGGTTAGATACTCTGCGGCCTCTGCAGAAAATCCAGGACCTTCGAACATATAAACCATTGGTTCTTTTTCTCTATAAATTTGAAAACCTGTTTTAAATATTACGAAGTCCGATCTTTTAAAAATATCGTGAAAGTTTTCCAAATCCTTTTTATAAAATAATTCGCCTTTATCCTTCTTTATTTCTATAATATTTACTTTTTCAAAGATAAAATCATTTAATGGAATATCACATACACTCCTGCCTTCCTCTATAAAATGTTTAGGACAATCAACATGTGTTCCAAGATGATTATACATTGTAAAAACATAAGAGTTGCTCGAATCTCCTTTTTTAATTTGCTTAACAGGCGTTATTGTAATCTTTCCTGAATTCATATATGAAGGAGTATCTTCAGTTATAATATGCGAAAGTAAGATAAACATATTGAATAAATTGTTTTAAAAGTTTTTATTCTTTATAGTCTCTTTTTAAAATATGCCATTTGAACACAAGTTTGAGACAAAGAAATTTCCTATAGAAAAAGAAATAAAAGGTATTTCAGTTAAAACAAATCAAGAACATTATAAATTATATCAAGGATATGTAAATAAATGGAATGAAATAATAGAAAAATTAAAAACTGCAGATAGATCCAAAGCCGCAGCTACATATAGTGAATTTGGCGAATTAAAAAGACAAGAAACTTTTAATGCAAATGGAAGATTATTACATGAGCTTTTCTTTCCTACCATATTAGGAGGAGATGGAAATCCTAAAGGTGAGATAGTTAAGAAAATCGAAGAAGATTTTGGATCTTTCGAAAAATGGAAGGAAGATTTCATTGCTACAGCTATGGCAGCAAGAGGCTGGGCTGTTTTAGCTTTAGAACTTTCTTCAAACAAACTTTTTAACTTTTTAGTGGATTTGCAAAATATTGGTCATGTAGTAGATACAATTCCTATATTAGTTTTGGATGTTTTTGAACATGCGTATTTTATAGATTATGGAACAAATAGAAGAGCATACATAGATGCATTTTTCCAAAACATAAACTGGGATTTTGTAGAAAAACGTTATCAATTTGCTAAAAAAGTAGCTGAATTATATAAAGAGCTTTTATTAATTTAATTTTTTATTTTTTAATTTTTATTCTTTTATTGTGCTTAGATTAGCATATTGGTGTGGACAAGAACAATATGATCCATATAAATTATTGGAGTTTGCTACGATTGCTGAGGTTGTAGGCTTTGATATAATTGCAGTAAGTGATCATTTTCACCCATGGAGTGATAAAGGAGGACAATCAGGATTTCCATGGATCATAGCTGCTTTAATTGCTGAAAAAACTAAAAGAGTAGAAGTTGGAACTGCTGTTACAACTCCTTTATTTAGATATCATCCTGCAATTGTAGCTCAAGCTTTTGCTACTTTAGCTTATCTGTATCCTGAAAGGATATTTTTAACCTTAGGAACAGGTCACTCAATGAACGAAACTCCTTTAGGTTTCAAATGGCCTGAATTTAGAGAAAAAGTAGAAAGATTGGAAGAGGCTATAGAAATTATAAAACTGTTATGGGAAAAGGAGTTTGTAACTTACATAGGAAATTATTATAAATTATATAAAGCAAAATTATATACAAAACCTAAGAGTAAAATACCACTTTATATAGCAACTTCTAATAAATATGTAGCTCGTATTGCTGGAAAATATGCAGATGGAATATTAGTAAATCCAAGAGGTTTGGAAAATTACAATGAAATTATACAAAGTATGGAAAGAGCAGCAATTACATCAGGAAGAGATCCTAAGAAATTGAAAAAATTAATGGAGTTTAAAGTTTCTTATGATGTTGATTATGAAAAAGCCTTAAATTCTACTTTATTTTGGGCTTCTACAGCTATACCTAGAGATAAAAGAGAAAAAATTTCTGATCCAAGAGAATTAGAAAGTATGGTAACGAAAGAAGAAATAGAAAAAATTAAAAGAACATGGCTCATTACTTCTGATACCGATGAAATAATTAAAACTCTTGAACAATTTTTAAAACTTAATTTTGATATAATCTTTATTCATAGTTCAAGTCCTGATGAGAAAAAATTCTTAAGTGTATTAGGAAGGGATATCTTGCCTTGGATGAGGGAATTTTATGAATTAATATCGAAGCCTATAAGGGTAGCGATAGATTAATTTAAAATTTTTCTTTTCTTTCATTAAAAATATGGTAAGTTGCGAATTAGTTATAATTGGTAGAGAAATTCTTCAAGGAATAGTTCATGATACGAATTCATATTGGTTATGTAAAGAATTGCTAAAATTAGGTATAAGGGTAAATAGAATTTATGTAGTTGATGATTCTAAAGAAGAAATTAAAGAAATTTTTTATATAATTTTTAAAAGAAAACCAGATATTGTTATTACTACAGGAGGTTTAGGTCCTACATATGATGATATTACAGTTGAATCAGTAAGTGAATCTATTAATACAGAATTAGTAGAAGATCCAAAAGCTTTAGAAATTGTTGTAGAAGCATGTAAAAGAGGTAATTTAGAATTAACTAAGGAAAGAAGAAAAATGGCATTAATACCTAAAGGTTCTGTAGCTTTGAATAATCCAATCGGTACTGCTCCTGGTGTGTATATAAATTATGAGAATATACATATTTTCTTGTTACCTGGTGTACCTGTTGAAATGAAAAGCATTTTTGAAAATGAAGTTAAAAAATATCTTTTAAATATTAAAGGAAGAGAATTTTATTCAGAATTTTATTTAAAGATCTTTGGTATAGCCGAATCAGATTTGGCTCCAATATTAAAAAATTATAGAGAAAAATATTTTCCAGTATATTTTAAATCGCATCCAAAAGGCACTGGAGAAGAATCAAAACATATTCTCCTTCATGTTTGGTATTTATCTAAAAACATTGAAGAACTGAAAATAATGGATGAAATTAAAGAAAAATTAATAAATGATTTAAGTAAAGTTGCACAAAAAATTGAGGTAGTATGACCAATTATATTTATGTTTTAGGTACAGCTGGATCTGGCAAATCTACTTTGGTAAAAGCTTTAAGTAATTTAATTGAAGATTATAAAAAGCTTTGTATAACAGTTAACTTAGATCCTGGTGCTGAAATAATACCTTATGAACCTGTAGTAGATATAAGAGATTATATTACACTAAAAGACGTAATGGAAAAATATAAACTAGGCCCTAACGGAGCATTGGTTGTTGCTGTAGATTTGACTGTAAATTATATTCCTGAAATTAAAAAAATAATCGAAGATGAAAATGCAGATTATGTTCTAATAGATACTCCAGGTCAACTTGAATTATTTGCTTATAGAGAAGTGGGAATTCATGTTTTAAATTCCTTTTCTTCTGTTCCAAATAGAAGTTTAATATTATTCTTGGTAGATCCATTTTTAGCAAAGCGAATTAATAATTTTGTTTCACTTTTACTATTAGCTTCTTCTATACAAGCTAGATTCTTTTTACCTTATTTACTAATACTTTCTAAAGTTGATTTAATAAGTCAAGAAACTCTTGAAAGAATATTGGAATGGGGTGAAGATTTAAGTTTATTAGAAGAAGAGTTAAATACTCTTAAAGATGTTTCTCAAAGAGAAATTGCTTTAAATATTTTACCTATTATAAGTTCCTTAAATATCCCTTCTTTAATTCCAGTTTCAGCATTAACAAATTTTGGTATTCTTGAATTATATTCTGAAATTCAACGAGTTTTGACAAAAGAAGACGAAATATCATTGGAATAATTTTTATATACTTTAAGATTTATAGATAATTTGTTCATCGTTAGGTGAAAATCATGACAAACCAAGAAGACATTTATGCAAACCTTGAAAAACTTTCCGACAAAGATCTTGAAGAAAAACTTTCTGAAATAAAATCCCTGATGATCTATAAAAAGAAAGAAATGTTTAATTTGATTGAAAAAAGAAGCGAGCTTATAAGGGAAGCTGGTATTACAAAGAGGGAAATTTTAAAAATTAAAGAAATTATAAATTCTCTAAGTAAAAAATCTGGAGAAATAAGGAAGGAATTAGAGAAATTTAAAATTTCAGTTTCTTCTTTAGCTGAAGAAAGAAAAAGACTATATAATGAGTTAAATACTTTGTCTTCTAAAATAAAGGAGCCTAAAGATGAAATTTTAAAGAAATTAATGAAATTAGAATGGTTTCAACAAACAATTCCACTACCACCAGATGAGGAACTGGAAATTACTGAAAAAATAGCTGAGATTGAAAGAAAAATTTTACTTTATGAAAAGACGCATCAATTAAAAAGTAAAGCATCGGAAACATCTTTAAAAATATCTGATTTAATTGTCAAAAGAGAAACACTTATAAATGAACTAGTAAAAATCAACAATCAAATTAAAGAATACAAGAAAAAAATTAAGGAGTTATATGCTAGTTTGATAAATAAGAGTAAAGAAATAGATGAAGTTAAAAATAATCTATTAAATACAGTAAGAGAATTTGCTGAGTTAAAGGATAAATATAACAAAATAAAGGAAGAAATTGTTAATAGGAAATTAGCAATAAAAAGAAAAATAACTGAAAATGAAATAGAATTTGAAAGAGAAATAGCAAAGAAAGCTATGGAAAAGATAGAAAAAGGAGAAAAAATAGACTTCCTTGAATTACAAGCATTATTAAAGCAGCAGGAAAGTTTCGGTAAATCTTGAATTAACTTTTAGTTTATTTAAATTTTTTGAAATATATTTTAATTTTAATATAATATTTTAGAGGGTTGAATAAGGAATACGAAAAAATTTTGGTACTTTATATAGATGCAGATGGAGATATTCCTCTAGCTACAAAAGTTTCTACTCCAGTAATAGGAAGGGAAAATAATTTAAAATTAGCTGAACAGTTTGCACTATTAAAGCCTGAAGATTCTGATTTGAACGCTTTATTCTATGCTATAAAAGTTTATGATGAAATAAAAGAAAAGAAATTATTTCCTTCATGCGAAATAGCAACTATAAGCGGTGATCCTTATGGAGGAATAAAATCTGATTTGAAAATAAAAAATGAATTATCAAAGGTTTTAAGTCAATATAATGCAGAAGCTGTAATTTTTGTAAGCGATGGGGGCAGAGATGAATTAATTATTCCTATAATATCTTCTGTTTTACCGGTGATCTCTGTCAAAAGAGTTGTTGTAACATATTCAAGGAATGTTGAAGAAACCTA
>Ga0079992_134884_pt1 | contig 17785 bp, 15 predicted proteins | sample FaiFalFF_MnMetaG_3_FD_69197 | JGI IMG/M metagenome (GOLD analysis project Ga0079992, IMG submission 69197) | Freshwater microbial communities from Yellowstone National Park, Wyoming, USA - Fairy Falls B (FF_Mn_B) MetaG (SPADES assembly) (version 2) | ecosystem: Environmental > Aquatic >... | reverse complement strand
CCCGAAGGCCCGAAAGCGCCACCGCGGAGGCGGCCAGGGTCATGGACCCGAAGGCCGCCGCCAGCGCCCACAGCCACCGGTCCCGCAGGGCGGCCCGCACGTCCCACGAGGCCACCACGACCCACCCGGTCACCCCAGCACCTCCCGGATCAGCTCCTCCGGCTCCGGCTCGTGCACCCGGACCGCCCGCTGGCCCAGGATCTCCAGGACCTCCCGCAGCCGGTGGTCGGGGACCCGGAGGTGCAGGGCGCCGTTGCTGCGCGCCAGCACCCGGACCTCCTCGGGCAGGTCCGGAAGGTCTGAAGGCACCGCCACCACCTCGACCCAGTGCAGGCGCCGCAGGTCCTCGGCCGCCACGTCTGCGACCACGCGGCCTGCGTCCAGGAGCACCACGCGGTCCACCAGCCGCTCCAGGCCGCGCAGCTGGTGGCTCGCCACCACCACCGTCCTGCCCGCCGCGCTCCGCAACCAGTCCACCAGCCACGCCTCCCCCTCCCGGTCCAGGTAGCTCGTGGGCTCGTCCAGGACCAGCACAGGCGGGTCTCCCAGCTGGGCCACCGCCACCCCCAGCCTGCGCAGCATGCCCCCGGACAGCTCTCCGACGCGTTTGCGGGCGTGCAGCCCCAGTCCTGCTCCGTGCAGTACCGGTGCCGGGTCCGGGGGAAGGCCGCGGAGCTCCTGGGCCAGGGCCACCACCTCTGCGGCGGTGAGGTGAGGGGGAAAGGCCACCAGCTGCGGGACGTAGCCCACCCGGCGCCGGGCCTCTACGGGACGACCTCTCGCGTCCACCCCGTCCACCAGGACGGTGCCGGAGTAAGGCACCAACCCGACCAGGGTGCGCAGCAACGTGGTCTTGCCGGCCCCGTTGGGTCCCACCAAGGCCAGCTTTTGGCCCGCGGGCACTTCCACGGAGACGCCCTGGAGGACCGTCTGGCCCTTGTACCGGACGGTCACGTCGCGCCACGCGATCACAGCCTCACCTCCCAGGTCCTGCGCCGGCAGGCCCCCCACACCCCCGCCGCGGCCAGGGCCGCAATGCCCGCGGAGGCTAGTGCGAACGCCGAGGACCGGTCCACGTGGCGGAACTCCTCGGGGACCTCTGCCCGCACCAGGGGACGCGGGTCTTCCAGGACCACCTGGGGCGGGAAGAGGGGGACCGCCTGCGCTGCCCGCTCCAGGGCCGCCACCGCGGGGCTGCCGTGCAGGATCCGCGCCGCGGGGACCGTGTCCGTCACGGCCTCGAACCAGCGGCGCAGGCGGTACGGGAACTCCCCCACCCCGTCTCCGTCCAGGTCCAACCCGGCGTACCCGTCCCACGCGTTGCCGCGGCCCGCCTCCCACCAGCGGTTCTGCGCGTTGGACCCGCCCTCCGTGCGCACCGTCTCCCCGTTGGACTGGAACACGTTGCCCACGAAGGTGTTGCCCGCCACGTTGCTGAGGACCACCAGCCCCACACCGTTCCCCGCCACCACGTTGTCCTCGAACCGACCTCTCCCCTCCCCGCCCAGGGGCGTGGCGTCCAGGTAGATCCCCACCGCGTTCCCCACCACCGCGTTGCGGCGCACCACCACCGCGTCGGACTCCTTGAAGGCCAGGCCCACCCCGGGCACGTCCCGGTTGTGCAGGAAGCGGTTCCCCTCCACCCGCACCCCGGTGCTGTACATAATGTAGGCCCCCACCGCGTTGCCCTCCAGGCTGCTGTCCAGCAAGGGGGTACGGTGGGCGTACATGTAGTGGACCCCGTACCGGGAGCCCCGCACCTGGAGGCGGTGCAGGACCGAGTCCTCCGTGAACCACATGAGGACGTCCCGCATGTTCTCCACGCGTACGTCGCTGAGGGTCACCCCGCGGCTGTACCACAGCCGGACGGCGTCGCCCCGGCGGCTCAGGGGCAGGGGCTTGCCCGCGAGCCGCACCCGCCGGACCACGCTGCCGTGCGCGCCTTTGAGGTTCAGCCCGAACAACACGTCCTCCAGCTCCAGGTCCTCCAGCACCGCCCGGGGTGCCCCCACGTACACCCCCGCGTCCTCGGTGTTCAGCTCCGAACCACTCCCGCGGATCCTCATCCTACCGAGGTAGACGCCGGGGGCCTCCACGCGCACCACGGTTCCCTCCCCACCTCCGTCCACCACCGCCCCGGGCTCGCCCACGATCCGCAGGGGTTTGCGGACCACCACGGGCCCCCGCACGACCCCCCGCACCACCACCTCGGAGCCCGCGGGGGCGGCGTCCACCAGGTCCTGCAGCCTGGGGGAGGCAGCCGCGGGCAGCGCAGCCCAAAGCAAGGCCGCCACCGCCCAGGCCCACCTCACCGGGCGGCCACCTCCACGGCCCGCACCGCGCCCGCGGCACGCACGAGGGCCGCCTTCCGCTGCCCGCGCCGCAGGTCGTACAGGGCCACCACGCTCGCTAGAACACTCAGATAGAACCCCACGTGGAAGGTGGCCACGGTGCGGAACTGCGCCACAACCCCGCGGCCCAGCACCACGGGCATGAAGGGGTCCAGCCGGATGGGAGCCGCGGGGTCCATGGAGTGGCCGTAATACCACAGCCACGCGCTCAGGTCCAGGAAGAAGCCGAGGGGGAACAGGACCAAGGGCAGGCGCAACAGCCACCGCCACGGCCCGCCTCGTGTCCCGGACAGCACCGCCAGCGCCCCGAACAGCAGTACCAGGGGCACCGCCAGGGCCCGCTCCACCGGGGCCGCCTCGTCCAGGGCCTTCATCCCGATGTAGTGGTTGAGGTTGGAGATCTCCTGGGCGTCGCCGGCCACGTGGGTGAGGTACACGAGAGCTCTCAGACCTCCCGGGTACTGGGGTGCGTACAGGGTCAACTGCCAGTAGGGGAAGGCCAGGGAAACCACCAGTAGCCCGGCCGCCACCAGGGGCAAGCCTACCGCCCGAAGCCCTCCTCGCCGCGTCTCCCGCTTCAAGACCGCACCTCCCAACACGGTCTTGGGGGAGCGGGCAAGTGCCCGCTCCCCCAAGCCTCCCTACGGCTCGATCTCCAGGTATCCCATCATCTCCAGGTGCAGCGCGCTGCAGAACTCCGTGCAGTAGAACGGGTACACGCCCGGCCGCTCCGCCTTCAGGACCACGGTCTCGGTCTTGCCGGGCTCGAGGCTCAGGTTCACGTTGTGCCGGTCGATGGCGAACCCGTGGATGGCGTCCTTGGTCCGCTCGATGTTGGTGATGTGGAAGATCACGGTGTCTCCCCGCTTCACCCGCACCCGGTCGGGGACGTAGTGGCTGCGCATGGCCGTCATGTACACGCGCACGGTCCGGCCCTGCCGCACGATCCGCTGCTGGCCCGCCCTCACCGCGTTGGGGTCCGGCCGCATGGTGAGCGGGTTGGTCCCCACCGGGTACACCTCCCACGCCTTCAGGCGGTCCATCCGGATGATCTGGGCCAGGTGGGGTTCCCCGATGCCGATGGGCGTGTTGCTCAGCAGCTTCATCTCCTCCCCGCTGATGTCAATCAGCTGGAAGTTCTGCGGCAGCAAAGGCCCCACGTTCTTGTACTGGTCCACGGACCACTTGTTGAGGGCCACCAGGTACTTGCCGCCGGGCTTGGTGGTGTCGCCCTCCACCGCGGTCAGGTGGCCGATGTTGTACTGCACGGGCAGCTTCTGCACGAGCTTCCAGGCCCGGTCCGGCGGGTTGTAGGGCGGGCCCAGGGTCCACTTGGCCACCGCGCTGTCCAGGAACAGGCTCGTGTAGGCGTTCCCCTTGTCGTCGAACATGGTGTGGAGAGGCCCCAGGCCGAGCTTCACCTGCGCCGCTACCACCGCGTCGAACTTCAGGATGGGGATCCCGTAGTCATCCCGGCCGCTATAGGCCTTGTTGCGGATGGCCTCCTGGATCTTCCGGAAGCTGTAGACGGTGACGTTGGGGTCCAGCTTGCCGCCCACCACGATGTAGTCTCCCCGCGGGGCCACATCGAGCCCGTGGGGGCTCTTGGGCTCGGGAGCCAGGTAGAGGATGCCGGCCTCCACCGCGTCCTTGAGGCGGATCACCTTCATCCCGTTGACCACCTGGTACTTGCCCTGCGCCACGAGCTCTTCCGCCCGCTTCCAGTTCACGATGTGCAGGTAGTCCATGTCCCGGGCGGAAGCGCCGATCTCCACGGGCGGCTTCTTCTCCAGGGTCCCCCCGATGGCCCGCTCGCTGTTGAAGGAGTTCCAGAAGGCCCACCCGTGGCTTTCGAGCTTGCCGAAGTCCGCCAGGTCCTGCCAGTAGGGCGGCAGCTCGATCTGGAAGGACTTGCCGACGTCAATGCGCCCCTTCGTGCGGTCGAACTTCCAGAAGGTAGCAAGCCCCCGGAAGTGCCGGTTGTAGTTCTCCTGGGTCAGGGGCACGTAGCGGAAGGGGAAGGGTCCCGCGTACTGGGTCACCTCCAGGACGTACTCCGTGTTGGGGCTCACCACCGCCCCGTGGTTCGAGACCGCGTTGGGGTTGGTCACGATCTGCTTGGTGGCGAAGTCCCGCAGGTCGATGACCGCGATGCGGCTCCCGGCCTTGTCGTTGATGAACAGCCACTTCCCGTCGTACTCCCCGTTGGTCTCGCTCAGGGCCGGGTGGTGGGTGTCTCCCCACGCCAGGCGCGGGTCCTTGCTGCGCCAGCCGAGGATGGTCTCCGTCTCCTCCGAGCCGACTCCGTAGCCCTGCCAGGGTTCAGGGGCGAAGACCCCGATCACCCGCAGAAGGCGCATGGAGGGAATGCCGAACACCAGCACCTGACCTCCTTGGCCCGCGGACGAGAACATGAGGTACTCGTCGTACTTGCCGGGCGGGACGTACGTCTGGATGGCGGCCCGAACCTGGTCCGGGGTCAAGCCCTTCGCCTCGATCAGGCTCTGCACGTCCTGGGGCAGGGCCCCACTGCGCTGGGCCTGCCCTGCCAGGGCGCCGGCTAAGACCACCGCCAGGGCGAGGCCGGCGAAGGCACCGATCCGACTCCACCGCATACTCCACCTCCCTCCCGATGGCTTTTCCTTCAGCGTTTAGAAGCCACTGGCTCGAACTGCGTTCCCGGCGGGTCCCGGGCCCACCACGCGGCCCGCACGTCCTCCAGGGTCATCCGCTCCAGGTTCGCCAAAAGCTCCCCCCGCACCGCGGCCCACGCCCCGTGCAGGGCGCAGGGCCGGTCCTCGGAGCACCGGGAGTCCCAGAACACGCACCGCCGGAAGTAGTCCGGGCCCTCCACCGCCTCCAGGACCTCCCGCACGCGGATCTCCCGCGCGGGGCGGGCAAGCCCGTAGCCGCGGCTGCGGCCCCGGGAGGAGCGCAGCAGCCCCGCCCGAACGAGCCGCCGCAGGGTCTTGCTCAGGAACTCCCGGGGAAGCCCACACGCCTCCGCCACCCGGGAGGTCGGGATCGTTTCTCCTTCCGGAAGCCCCGCGAGGTGGCTCAGGGCCCGCAAGGCATACTCCGTCTCCCGCGTCAGCCGCACGGTACGCTCCCAAAACGTTCCGTCGGCCCGAGGCCTCCCGTGGCCGCAGGTCCGGCGGATCTTCCGGATCCGATGTCACGGTACCGGCCAGCAGGGTCCCCCGCCATCCGACGGGGGACCGATTTCCCGCTCGAGCGGGGATCCGATTCGAGGTCAACCTCCTGGGCTCCCGCGCGCACCGTAAGTCCTCCCCGGGGGAGGAGAGGGATCCATCGTCCGACCGAGGGGAAAATCGGGTCCGTACCGGATGCCCCAGATCCGGAACCCATGGGAAAGGTGGTACATGAGCCCGCGCCTGAAGGGGGGCGCGGGCTAACGTGCTTGCCGGAGGGATGTATGCTCGTCCAGGACGTCATGACCGCGAACCCGGTGACCGTTTCCCCTCAGGCACCCCTACAGGAGGCCCTGGAGCAGATGCAGGGCCTGCGAGTCCGGCACCTGCCCGTGGTGCAGGAGAACCGGCTGGTGGGCGTGGTGACGTGGACGGACCTCCTCCGGGCGGCTCTGCCTCCCCTGGTGTCCGCAGAGATGAGCCGTTCTCTTTCCCTCCCGCAGGACCTCAAGGTCTCCGACGTCATGACCCGCGAGGTGATCACCGTCTCTCCAGGCGACACGGTGGAAGAAGCCGCTACCCTTATGCGCCGGCACCGGATCGGTTGTCTTCCCGTCCTGGACCGAGAGCAGCTGGTGGGCATCGTCACGAAGAGCGATCTCTTCGACGCCCTGGTCTACCTCCGGGGCGGAGACCTGGAGGGCGTGCGGCTCTCCGTGGCCCTCCCCGCAGGGCTGGAGGATCTCAGCCGCCTGGTCCATGCCCTGCGGACCCTCGAGCCGGACCGTTGGGGACTCGTGCTCTCCGTGCGCCTGGACGGGGTGATCAAGCGGGCGGACCTGTGCGCCACCAACGTCCCGCCCTTGGTGCTCGCGGAACACCTGGCGGCCGCAGGACTCCATCCCTTCCATCTCCGGTTCCGCGTGCCCAGCAAATCCCGCTGAGACCCGCGAAAACCCGAGGCGTGGAGGTCCCGCGTCTCCACCCGATGCACGAGAAAATATGGGCTGTCTGGAGCATTCCCCACGGATGTGGGCTGAACATAAATAAATTCGGGTGCCATGGCGAACCCTTCCCCCTTCGTCCGCACCCCGCTGAACGTCGGCAGGGTCCGGATCCCCAGTGGGCAGGTGTTCATTTTGCCCGACCGCTGCAAGGGCTGCCGGTTTTGCATCGACTTCTGCCCCAGGGAGGTCCTCATGGAGTCCCCCTCCATGAACTCCAAGGGCTACCACTACCCCGTGGTCCGACCGGGCAAAGAAGAGGACTGCGTGCACTGCGGGTTCTGCACCGTCATCTGCCCTGAGTTCGCCATCTACACCGTGGAGGTCTCCCCGTGAAGGCCCCGCGGGTGCTCACCGGCCGGCACTTCATGATGGGCGACGTGGCGTGCGCGGAAGGGGCTCTCGCCGCGGGCTGCACCTTCTTCGCCGGCTACCCCATCACCCCCTCCACGGAGATCGCGGAGCGGCTCGCCCTGCGCCTTCCCCAGGTGGGCGGCCACTACATCCAGATGGAGGACGAGCTGGCCAGCATGGCGGCCATCATTGGAGCTTCCTGGGCTGGAGCGAAGGCCATGACCGCCACCTCCGGCCCGGGCTTCAGCCTCATGATGGAGAACCTGGGACTGGCGGTCATGATGGAAGCCCCGTGCGTGGTGGTGAACGTCCAGCGCGGCAGCCCGTCCACCGGTCTTCCCACCCTCACGGGTCAAGGAGACGTCATGCAGGCGAAGTGGGGGTCTCACGGAGACTACGAGATCATCGCGTATGCTCCCGCCACCTGTCAGGAGATGTTTGACCTGACCGTCCGGGCCTTCAACATGGCAGAGCGCTTCCGCAACCCCGTGGTGATCCTGGCGGACGAGGTGGTGGGCCACATGACGGAGCGCGTGGTGATCCCCCCCGAGGAGGCCATCGAGCGGTGGGAGCGGCCTCGGCCCACCGTGCCTCCCCACGAGCTCCTCTTCCCCTTCGCCGCCGACCAGGACCTCATCCCGCCCATGCCCCGGGCCGGGGAGGGATACCGCATCTACGTGGAGAGCCTCACGCACGATGAGCGGGGATATCCGGTCATGCACCCCGACGTGCACGACCGGCTGGTCCGTCGCCTGAACGACAAGATCCGTCGGGCCTACCCCCAGATCGTGGAGTACGAGCTGCTGGACACGGAAGATGCGGAGGTGGTGGTGGTGGCCTATGGGTCCACCGCCCGTTCCGCGCGCCACGCGGTCCGCCAGGCTCGGAAGGCGGGCATGCGGGTGGGACTCCTGCGGCCGATGACTCTGTGGCCATTCCCCGCCCACGTGGTGGAGCAACTCTCGCCCCGTGTCCGGGCCTTCGTGGTGGCGGAGCTCAACCTGGGCCAGGTGGCCCGGGAAGTGGAGCGGTTCACGGACCGGCCCGTCTACGGCGCCAACCACGCGGGAGGTGCCATGATGCCCCCGGAGCTCATCCTGTCCTGCGTGGAGGAGGCCTACCGCGATGCCCAGGGAAGCCGTCGTCGCTTCGCACCCGTTGGATGAGGTCCTCCGGGAAGACCGGCTCCCGCACATCTGGTGCCCGGGCTGCGGTCTCGGGACGGTGCTGGGCTGCTTCGCCCGGGCCATGCTGGCCTCCGGCATCCCTTTGGACCGGCACGTGGTGGTCTCCGGCATCGGCTGTACCGGGAGAGCTGCCGGCTACCTGAAGGTAGACGGCTTCCACACCACCCACGGGCGCGCCATCCCCTTCGCCACGGGACTGGTGATCGCCAACCCGGACCTCGTGGTCACCGTGTTCAGCGGCGACGGGGATCTCGTGGCCATCGGCGGCAACCACCTCATCCACGCGGCCCGGCGCAATATGGACCTGAATGTCATCTGCGTGAACAATTTCAACTACGGCATGACGGGGGGCCAGCTCGGCCCCACCACGCCCGTGGGCGCCATCACCACCACCTCCCCCTACGGCTTCCACGAAGAGCCCTTCAACCTCCCCCGCCTCCTCGCGGCCTGCGGCGCGGTGTTCGTGGCCCGGTGGACGTGTCTGCACGTGCGTCAGCTGGAGGCCACCATGCTGCGGTCCTTCCAGAAACGGGGGTTCCGGTTCATCGAGGTCCTGGCGCCATGCCCGGTTGGGTTCGGGCGCCCCAACGACCTCGGCGAAGGGATCGACGAGATGTGGTTCTACCGAAGACAGGCAGACTATGATCCGCAGGCCGCGCTGGAGATGCTGGAGATCTCCATGCGCAAGGACTCCCGCATCATCTGCGGGGTGTTCGTGGACACGGAGCGCCCTACGTACCTGGACCGCTACCGGGAGCACGTGCTGCGCAAGGTGGAAGGAGGGGGGACCGGTGCGGCGTGAGATCCGCATCAGTGGGTTCGGCGGGCAGGGGATCGTGCTCGCGGGCTACATCCTCGGGAAGGCCGCAGCGGTGTACGAGGACAAGGAGGCCACCCTGGTCCAGTCCTACGGGCCCGAGGCCCGGGGAGGCGCGGCCAGCGCGGAGGTGGTCATCGCAGACGAGCCCATCGAGTACCCTCACCTGGACGGCTGCGACATCCTCGTGCTGATGTCCGCGGAAGCTTACCGCACCTACCGCCACACCCTCCGACCCGGCGGGACCTTGCTGGTGGACGAGGACCTCGTCCCCCTGGACCCCACCGACCAGGCGGTGAAGGTCCCGGCCACCCGTTTGGCGGAGAGCCTGGGGCGCCGGATTGTGGCGAACATCGTGATGCTGGGCGCCCTGGTGGCGGCCACGGGGATCGTCAGCCGGGAAGCCATGGCGGAGGCGGTGCGGACCTCCGTACGCCCCCGTACGGTGGACCTGAACCTGCGGGCTCTGGAGACCGGGTACCAGCACGTGCGCCTCGAGGACCGGAAGCCATGAGCGACCGGGTCTTGGTCATCGGCGGCGGCATCGCGGGCATCCAGGCGGCCCTGGACCTGGCCCGGGCGGGCGCCCGGGTGACCCTGGTGGAGCGCGCGCCCACCATCGGGGGCAAGATGGCCGTCCTGGACAAGAACTTCCCCACCCTCGACTGCTCCATCTGCATCGAGGCCCCCAAGATGTCGGAGGTGGAGCAGAATCCGAACATCGAGGTCCTCGCCCCCGCGGAGGTGGAGCGGGTGGAGGGCCAGGCGGGAGCCTTCCGGGTCACCATCCGGCAGAAGTCGCGGTTCGTGACGGACGAGTGTACCCGCTGTGACCTGTGCACCCAGGCCTGCCCCGTGGTGGTCCCCAACGAGTTCACTGCCTCCATGGAGGTCCGCCGGGCCATCTACACGCCCATTCCCCAAGCCGTCCCCGGCGCCTACATGCTGGACATCGAGAACTGCCTGAACGACCCGCCCAACTACCTTCCCTGCCAGCGGTGCGTGGAGGCCTGCCCTCCCAAGTGCATCGACTTCCTCATGCCCCGCATCCGGCAGGTGGAGCGGGAGGTAGGCGCCATCATCGTGGCCACGGGCTACGAGCTCTTCGATCCCAGCGCCCTGCGGGCCTACGGCTACGGCACCCACCCCGACGTCCTCACCTCCCTGGAGTTCGAGCGCCTGCTCGCGTCCGCGGGACCCACCGGTGGAGAGATCGTCCGGCCCTCGGACGGAGAGCACCCGCGCAACCTCCTGTTCGTCCTGTGCGTGGGATCCCGAGACCGACGGTTCTTCTCCTACTGCTCCCGGTTCTGCTGCATGTACTCCCTGAAGCACGCCTTCCAGGCCATGGACCACGGCGTTCGGGACGTCACCATTCTCTACATGGACCTCCGAGCCTACGGGAAAGGCTTCGACGCCTTCCGGGAGCGGGTGCGGGCCGAAGGGGCCCGGTTGGTCCGGGGCCGGCCCGCCTCCATCGTCCCCAACGGCCAGGGGCTCCGGGTCCGGTATGAGGACACCGCAGCCGGCGCCGTACGGGAGGAGGACTACGACCTGGTGGTGCTGGCTCCCGCGGTGCGGCCGCCGGAGGGCCTACCCGAACTCGCCTGGGTCCTGGGCGTAGAACTGGACCAGGACGGATTCCTCAAGGTCACGGAGCACCGGAGCGGTTTCCTGCACACCACCCGGCCCGGGATCTACGTGGCGGGCTGTGCGGCGGGGCCCAAGGACATCCCCGACAGCGTGGCGGAGGGGGGTGCCGCGGCCGCCGCCAGCCTCGTCCACCTCACGGAGCGTAGCTGGCCCGAAGAACCGCGGGTGGAGCCCGTGGCGGAGCTGGACAAGCCCCGGGTGGGAGTGTTCATCTGCCACTGCGGCAGCAACATCGCGGGGGTGGTGGACGTCCCGCGGGTGGTGGAGTTCGCCCGCACCCTTCCGGACGTGGTGTGGGCCCAGGACCAGATGTTCAGCTGCGCAGGGGTGCCCCAGCAGGAGATCGTCCAGGCCATCCGGGAGAAGGGCATCAACCGAGTGGTGGTGGCCGCCTGCTCTCCCAAGACCCATGAGGGCACCTTCCGCGGGGTGCTCGTCCGCGCCGGCCTCAACCCGTACCTCCTGGAGATGGTGAACCTGCGCAACCACGACTCGTGGGTCCACAAGAACTTCCGGGAGGAGGCCACGGAGAAGGCCAAGGACATGGTCCGCATGGGGGTGGAGAAGGCCCGCAGGCTGGAGCCCCTGGAGCCCCGCACCCAGCCCGTGGTACAACGGGCGCTGGTGATCGGGGGTGGCATCGCGGGGATGACCGCGGCCGCGAACCTGGCCCGCCAGGGATTTGAGACCCACCTGGTGGAGCGGGAGCCGGAGCTGGGCGGGACCCTGCGCCTGCTGGACCGCCTGTGGCCCTCGGGCCTCCCCGCCCGCGAGGTGCTCGACCGAGCCCGACAGGACCTGGAGGCGGCGGGGGTCCGCGTGCACCTCGGCACGGAGGTGGAGAGCATCGGCGGGTACGTGGGGAACTTCTTCGCCCGCCTCACGAACGGGGAGGAGCTCCGGGTGGGAGCGGTGGTCCTCGCCACGGGCGCGGAACCCTACTCCCCCAGGGAGTTCGGCTACGGCCAGGACCCACGGGTGATCACGAACCTGGAGCTGGAGCAGGTCCTCCACCACGTGGACGCCCAGCGGGTCACCTTCATCTCCTGCGTAGGGTCCCGGCAGGGCCCCATGGGCTGTTCCCGGTACTGCTGCACCTCCATGATCGGCCAGGCCCTGCAGCTGCGGCGGCAGGGGAAGTCCGTCCGGGTGATCTCCAAGGACATCCGCACGTACAGCCGGCAGGCGGAGGAGCTGTACGAGCAGGCCATGCGGGAGGGGGTCGTCTTCTTCCGGTACTCCAGCGGCCTCCCCCCGCAGGAGGCGGTCCAGTACCGGGACGGCGTGGTCACCGTCCACGACGAGCTCTCGGGAGCTACCGTCCACCTGCCCACGGACCTCCTGGTCCTCGTGGTGGGCCTGCGCCCCCGGCCCGAGAATCTCACAGACCAGCTCAAGCTGGCCCACAGCGAGGACGGGTTCTTCCTGGAGCTCCACCCCAAGCTCGGGCCCGCGGAGACCGCGGTGCAGGGAGTGTACCTGGCCGGGGCCGCCCAGGCTCCTAAGGATACCCGGGAGTCCGTCTCCCAGGCCCTAGCCGCCGCTTCCAAGGCCGCCGGCCTCTTGTCGCGGGGGTCCATCGGCAAGGAACCCCTCACCGCGGTCGTGGACCCCGACAAGTGCATCGGGTGCATGATCTGCGTTCCCGCCTGCCCGTTTGGCGCCATCGAGATGCTGGGCAAGGTGAAGGAGGGCAAGGTCCGCATCATCGAGGCGGCCTGTCAGGGCTGCGGCAACTGTGCGGCCACCTGCAACTACGACGCCATCACCATGCCCTACTTCACCAAGGAACAGATCCTGGCCCAGATCGACGCCGCCCTGGCGGAACGTCCCCAGGAGAAGGTCCTGGTGTTCGCCTGCAACTGGTGCTCGTACGCGGGAGCGGACCAGGCGGGCATCGAGAAACTGCAGTACCCGCCCTCCGCCCGCATCATCCGCACCATGTGCTCCGCCCGGGTGGAACTCGACTTCGTCCTCCGGGCCTTCGAGAAGGGGTCCGGAGCGGTGCTCATCACGGGCTGCCGGCTGACCGAACAAGGGTCCGACTGCCACTACAACTATGCCAACCGGCACACCGCCAAACGGTTCGAGCTGTGGAAGAAGCGTCTGGTACGGCAGGGCATCGCCCCGGAGCGGTTCCAGCTCCAGTGGATCTCCGCCTCCGAGGGCAAGCTGTTCGCCAGCAAGATGCAGGAGATGCACCGGGTGGTACAGGAGTACTGCCGGAAGCTCGCGACAGTCGGAGAAGGCCGACCGTGACCGCGGCTGCAGTCTCAGAACTCACCTTCGACGACGCCATCTGGGAAGACCTCTTCCAGGTGACCGGCGGCGTCTTCGCGCCCTGTTTCAGCTGCGGTACATGTACCGCCGCCTGCCCGTGGGGCCTCGTGGGAAGTGGCAAGCTCCACGTGCGGGAGGTGGTGCGCGGGGTCCAGCTGGGCCTGCCGCCCGAGAGCGCAGACACCCTGTGGCGGTGCACCACGTGCGCCGCCTGTCTGGCAGGGTGCCCCCGCGGCGTGGACATCCCGGAGGGGATGGTGCGCCTGCGGTCGTACGCCTGGCGCCGAGGGGTCGTCCCCCGCGGCCTGCACGGTGTTCTGTGGGCGGTGCACTGGGACAGCAACCCCTACCGGCAGCCGCCCTCTCACCGGGCCCGGTGGGCGCGCGGTCTGGAGGTGCCCGAGTTCCGGCCGGAGTGCGAGGTCCTCTACTACGTGGGCTGCACCGCCTCCTATGACCGCCGCCTCCAGAAGGTGGCCCGGAACCTAGTCTCCATCCTCCACCACAGCGGGGTTTCCTTCGGCACCCTGGGAGAACGCGAGCGGTGCTGCGGGGAGAGCTTGTACGTCCTGGGCCACGAGGCCTACCTCCGGCGGTACGTGGAGGAGCACGCGAAGTTCCTCGCCGAAACGGGGGTCCGGACCCTGGTCACCACCTCGCCCCACTGCTACGACATGTTCCGGCGCTTCTACCCGGACCTCACGGGGGACTTCCAGCCCCTGCACTACACCAAGTACCTGGCAAGCCTCCTGGAACAGGGCCGCCTGCGGTTCACCCGGGAAGTGCGGGCCCGCGTGACCTACCACGATCCCTGTTACCTGGGACGGCGGCACGGCATCTACGAAGAGCCCAGGCGTCTGCTGGCGGCCATCCCGGGGGTGGAGCTGGTGGAGATGCCGCAAAACCGGGAGCAGGCCCTGTGCTGCGGCGGCGGCGGGGGCCGGATGTGGGTGGAAACGCCGGCGGAGGAGCGCTTTGCGAACCTCCGGGTCCAGCAGGCGGCACAGACCGGCGCGGAGGTGCTGGCCACCGCCTGCCCGCACTGCGTCCTCTGCCTGGAGGACAGCTTGAAGGTGGTGGGGGTCCAGGGGCTGCGGGTCCTGGACGTGGCGGAGCTGGTGGCTCAGGCGTTGTAGGAGGCAGCCGTGGTGGAATCCCTCTACGGGCCGCAGGAAGCCGCGGGCCTGTGGGTGTACCTGGAGCACTCCGAGGGCAGGCTCGCGGGGGTCGGCTTGGAGCTTCTGGGCAAGGGGCGGCAGCTGGCAGACGCCCGGGGGGCAGAATTGGTGGGCGTCCTCCTGGGCTCTCGCGTGGAACCCCTCGCGGAGGAGGCCACCCGCTTTCGCCCGGACCAGGTCCTGGTCGTGGACCACCCTGGTTTGGACCTGTACCGGTCAGACACCTACACGGACGTGCTGTTCCACCTCGTGTCGAACTATCGCCCGGAGGCCCTCCTGGTCGGGGCCACCCCCAACGGTCGGGATCTGGCGGCGCGTCTGGCGGCGCGCTTGCGCACGGGGCTGGTAGCGGACTGCGTGGACCTGCGGATCGCACCGGAAACCGGCCTCCTGCAGGGGATCACCGCGGGGTTCGGGGGCGGGGTGCTTGCCACCATCGAGTGTCCTCGGCACCGGCCCCAGATGGCCACCGTGCGACCCGGAGTCTTCCCCCGGCCGGTGCCAGACTCCCCGAGGGGCACCGTCCGGCGCTTGGAGGTCCCGGTGGGGCAGAGCTGCATCGAGATCCTCGAGCGGCACGCGGCGGAGACGGAAGACCTCAGCAGCGCCAGGGTCCTGGTGGTCGGGGGCGCGGGGACCCGTGGCGACTTCCGCCTCCTCCAGGAGCTGGCAGACCTGGTGGGAGGCCGGGTGGGTGCCACCCGGGTCGCCGTAGACGCGGGGTGGGCGCCCAGGGAGTGGCAGATCGGCCAGACAGGATGCGTGGCCCGGCCGAGACTTGCCATCGTGTGTGGCGCGAGCGGCGCCATGCAGTTCACCGTGGGGATCGAGGCCGCGGAAACCGTGGTGGCCATCAACCTGGACGAGGAAGCGCCCATCTTCGACCACGCGGACTACGGCATCGTGGACGACCTCTTCGCCTTCCTCCCCGCCTTCCTGGAGGAGCTGCGCCGACGGAAAGAAGAGGTGAGCGCATGGAGGGAATCCGCATCCTCGTCTGCATGAAGGTGGTGCCCAAACCCGAGGAGGTCCGCATCAACCCCGAGACCAAAACCTTGGACCGGGCCCGGGCGCGTTCGGAGATCAACCCCCCGGACCTCAACGCCCTGGAGACGGCTCTCCAGCTGAAGGAGCGGTGGAACGGTTGGGTGGGCGTGATCTCCATGGGCCCCCCCTTCTTCGAGCCTTACCTCCGCACGGCCCTGGCGATGGGCGCGGATGCTGCCTTCCTCCTGAGCGACCGCGCGTTTGCGGGCGCCGACACCCTGGCCACCGCGTACACCCTGGCCCGGGGGATCGCCCGGGTCGGCGCCTACGACCTCGTGCTGTGCGGGGAGGAGTCCAGCGACGGGGCCACGGGGCAGGTGCCGGCCCAGATCGGCGAGTGGCTGGGGATCCCGCACGTCACCTACGCTTCCCGGGTGGAGTTCCTCCCGGAAGCTCGGAAGGTCAAGGTCCGGCGCGAGCTCGGAGGGGGATACGAGGTGGTGGCGGTTCCGGTGCCGGTGGTGATCTCCGTGCGGGCGGGCATAAACCAGCCGCGCTTTCTGGATCCTCTTCGGATGCCGTGGGCCGAGGACGCTCCCATCACCGTCTGGTCCGCAAAGGACCTGCAGGTGGATCCGGAGCTGGTGGGGAGCTCCGGGTCTCCTACCACGGTGGCGGGCGTCCAGGAAGCGGTACGCCGGGAGCGCAGACGCGAGATCCTTGTGGGCTCCGTCGCGGAAAAGGCCGCTCTGCTCGCAGACCGTCTCCAAGACCTCCTGCGGGAGATCCTCTAGACCACCCCGGCCCCCCTCCCACAGGTTCCCGGTTTGGTGGCCCCGCTCCGAGTCCCTACGAAGAGCCTGTAGCATACCCTAAGAAGGCTCTGTTGGGAGGTGCGGGGTGGAGAACGTCGCCGCGGAGGGATTCGTCCGACGGATGCGGGTGGCCCAGGGAGTGGAGCCCGCGGACTTGGTGGTGCGGGGGGCGGTGGTGGTGGATGTGTACACCGGGGAACTGCACGCCGATTGGGCCATCGCCGCCGCAGGCGACCGGATCGCCTACGTGGGGCCGCCCATGGAGGGGCTGATCGGAGAGGGCACCTCGGTCGTGGAGGCGGAAGGCCGGTACGCGGTGCCGGGGCTGCTGGACGGCCACACCCATCTGCTGGGTGCCCGCTACTGCCCTGGGGCGGCGATCCCGTACATCCTGGCCTCCGGCACCACCACGGTGATCACCGAGCTCGCGGAGCTCGCTTCCGTCGCGGGCCTGCTCGGCATCCAGGCGGGGATGGAGGCGGTGCGGGACCAGCCCGTAAAGGTCTTCGTGACCCTCCCGCCCCTGGCCTCTTGCGCCCCCTTTATGGAGGACGTGGCCCCCGACCCGCAGACCTACCGGGAACTGCTGAGGCGGCCGGAGGTGGTGGGACTGGGGGAGGTGTACTGGGCCAACCTCGTGCTGCGGGAGGACCCGCGGTTGGTGGACCTCGTGCACGCGGCCCTGGAAGCCGGAAAAGTCGTGGAGGGACACGCTGCAGGGGCGCGCGGAGGTCGTCTGGCCGCGTATGCGGCCGCAGGGGTGACTTCCTGCCACGAGCCCATCACCGCGGAGGAGGTGCTGGAGCGGCTCCGGCTCGGCTACCACGTCATGGTGCGGGAAGGAAAGGTCCGGCAGGAACTGGAGGCGGTGGCCTCCGTGTGGCGGGATGGGACGGCGGACTTGCGGCGGCTGTGCCTGGTGACGGACAGCGTGGCCGCAGACCAGTTGCTGGAGGAGGGCTATGTGGACCACCTCCTCCGCAAGGCCGTGCGTCTCGGGATGGATCCCATCCGTGCGGTCCAGGCCGTCACCCTGAACGTGGCGGAGCGCTTCCGGCTGGACCACCTGGTGGGCGGGCTCGCACCGGGCCGGTACGCGGATCTCGTGCTCACCCCGAGCCTGCACGACTTCCGGGCGGAGGTGGTGGTGGCCAACGGGCGGGTGGTGGCGGAGAACGGCAGGGTCCTGGTGCCGTCCCGATCTCCCCGGTATCCGGAGGCACTCTACCGCACCGTGTCCCGCGCGTGCCTGCTCCCGCCCGAAGCCCTGCGGGTTCCGGCCCCGCAACGGCAAAGGACCGTGCGGGTGCGGGCGATCCGGATGGTGACCCACCTGGTGACCCGGGAGACCGTAGTGGAGGTGCCGGCGGACGGCGGGTTCGTGCGGATCCCTCCGGACGCGGACGTGGCGGTTGCGGCCGCGGTGGACCGGGTCTCGGAACCCGGACGGGCCTTCGTGGGACTCGTGCAGGGGCTTGGGATGCGACGAGGCGGCTACGCTACCACCATGGCCTGGGACGCCCACTGCCTTGTGACCGTGGGCCGATCCCCAGAGGACATGGCCCTGGCCATCCGGCGGGTGGTGGCGCTGGGAGGAGGGTGTGCGGTGGTGTCCGACGGAGCGGTGCGGGCGGAGCTCCCCGCGCCGGTGGCGGGCGTGGTCTCCACCTTGCCCTTAGAGGAGGTGGCGCAGCGGGAACGGGAGGTGGATGAGGCCCTGCGCACCCTCGGCTTCTCCAGCCCTCGACCCTCCCTCACCGTAGACGTCCTCACCGCGGCCGCCATCCCCCACTTCAAGATCAGCGAGCGGGGATACGTACGGGTGCGGGACGGAAGCGTGGTGGGCCTGTGGCCGGAGGGCGAAGCCCCCGGCTGATCTAGAACCGCCCGAACTCCCGCTCAAGGCCCGGAGCCGTCACCGCGTACACCACCAAGGGGCCTTCCCGCGGCCCGTCCATACCCGGCGAGCCGGGTGGCATGCCGGGCAGGGCGAGGCCGAGGATCCGC
>Ga0079992_149498_pt1 | contig 17823 bp, 21 predicted proteins | sample FaiFalFF_MnMetaG_3_FD_69197 | JGI IMG/M metagenome (GOLD analysis project Ga0079992, IMG submission 69197) | Freshwater microbial communities from Yellowstone National Park, Wyoming, USA - Fairy Falls B (FF_Mn_B) MetaG (SPADES assembly) (version 2) | ecosystem: Environmental > Aquatic >... | reverse complement strand
ATGGGCTTAATATTCCCAGGCCTGTATATCTCATGCAAAGATCAAGCTTGATAGGGAGAATAGGAGAGTGCTTTTCCACCTATCCCTAGAAAAAGAGATCGAGATCTACAGGCCTGGGAATATTAAGCCCATTGATGTTAATGAGAATTCTGCAGCAACTCTCTACGAGGCATTCGCAGCAATCCTCGAGACAGACCTTGCCAGGACAATACTGGGCTATAGCTATAGGAAGAAAAAGTATCCAGAGGAGAAACGGATCCGATAGCAGGGAGACTAGAAAGGCTATGGAGAAGCTTAGGGAGAGGAAGAAGAGGGACTATAGGATGAAAACAGCAAAACTAATAGTCAGAGACGCCCTGAGGATTAGAGGAGTAATAGTTGTTGAGAGGATCTCGGGGGATGATATAAGGGTTATGATCGCTAGATATAAGAATAGACGATTAAGGCATAGGATATATCAGAGTGCTTTGAAGGGAGAGCTGAATGCGATAATAGATAAGGCTAGGGAATACAGAGTGCCAGTATTGATGGTAGATCCCAGGAATACATCTAAGACATGCCCGCTACATAGAGTAACAATAGAATATGGGGAGGATAGAATAGGGATCTGCAGCAAAGGAGGCGAGGGATAGCATAGGGAGGTAGTTGCACTGATCAATATATATTTTAAAGCCCTCGAAGCCCTTCTGGGCATAGCCCTCATAAAAGGCTTCGAGTTCTTAAGCATAGATGGGAGCCCCATGCCGCTGAGCTCCCTTTGGGGGATGTGAAAGCCTCCGATGTCACAAAGCTAAAAACCCTGTGGATCAAGAAGCAAAACAATCCAAAACAAATTAAGATCAATGACAATCAATGACCATCGAGGGACAAGCGGAAGATAAGCTATCAAGAATGGATGAAGGCGGATATAGAGCACCTGCTAAGGAGGGTAGGTAGACCCATATATAGGATGGAGCTTGAGGAGGCATTCTCCAAGGTGGAAATCTAGGGCACTCATATGAGATAAAAGATCTTGCGATCGAGGGTGGAGCCCACATAGCTATAGTAAGCAGTGGCATGAATATACTAGCATCGAGGGTGGCTAGGGAACTCAGTATTAGAAATGCCTATTCAAACATACCGATATTCGATGAGAAAGAAGCAATAATACCCGGAGGCATACCCGTAGTGGAACCTCTAAAGAAGGATAGGGTAGTTAGAAGAATCATGAGAATTCTCGGTGTGGATCAGAAAGACACGATCTATGTAGGAGACTCGATCTGGTACCTCACAGCATTTAAAGAGGTAAACATACCTATTCTATTCCTAGATAATGAATAAAGGGACGAAGATCTGCTGAGAGAAGCTGGTAAATGTGGAGTCTCAAGAGATAAACTAGCAATAGCCAGAGATCCGGAGGAGTTGCTTAGAATTCTAGGGCAATTAAATAGTAATAAAGAAACAAGCTGATCACACACGGAGTACAGAGCCATAAAATTTGGTCGTCCTCGTAATATCTCTATTTCGATCACTGCAAATCTTTATTTACTGTACGAAGAAAACTCTATCTAAATAAATTATTTAGTTCATCATAATATGGCTATAAATGCTACGTAACTATATAGAAGTAGGGCGATAAGCTTGCTAGGAAGCAATAAGGCTGTTTTTCTCATGCATAGCGCTTTAAACATGAATGTGAGAGCCCCTGGAATAGCTATTCATAGGGGAGCTATATGGGATCTCTATAGATTTCTCATCGATAACGGCTTCACGGTAGTGCAGATACCCTGCCCCGAGACTAGCCATGTTGGTCTCAAGAGGTGGTGGTTTACTAAAGAGCTCTATGACAGCACAGGCTATAGAAGACATTGCAGGAGAATAGCTAAGGCTGTTTGCGATCTTGCAGAGAAATATAACTCCCTTGGGAAAAAGCTATACTTTATAGCAATGGGCTTAAGCCCATCATGCGGTCTCAGAATGACCCAGTCAGACCCTTCTTGGGAGGGAAAGCCCTTTGACGTCTCCCTAGAACCTCCTGCGGTTTATGGTAGAGGGGTCTTTATAGAGGAGCTTGAAGATGAGCTAAGGGGAAGGAATTTGGAGTATAAGATCATTGATATAGCTCCAATTCTTATCTATCCTTCTTACAGGGTTCCGAAGCACGGCCCCTATCCCCTATCACGTGATGAAGCTCTTAGTGAGATTCTCAAATTCCTCAGCTCTTGACATAGAGAGACAGAGGGTTGGGATCTTGGGTGTGAGATTCCAAGCTCTTGATCTTAGATCTCGAAAAAATATCGTAGTATCTACCAGGGCTCTTCAAGAATGTAGAAATAGCATTGAGATCTATGTTGAGAATGGGTATGGTCTTAACATAGTCCCTGAGCTGGACCTCCTATCGGAGACTTCGAAAGCTACGTGGCTCGATATCTTAGGGAATATTGTTGAGGAAATGGTGAGGAGGGGTCACGAGGTTCTTCTAGTAGGTGGAGACTTTGATGAAGATCTTAAGGCCTTTGAGGAAGAACTTGTTAAAAGGGGTCTTAAGGTACCTCGGCTATCCTGCATCTCTTAGAGCTTATCATTGAACTCTATAATTAGTTTCCCTCCCGCTATATCCTCTGAGATTTTCCTTGCCTCTTGCTCTATGCTTTGCAGTACATTTCTGAGTGGAAATTGTATATAGCAGGCTTTTCCAAACTCCATTTTATAGTAGCCTCCTTTTTGTCCTTCTATGATCTTCTGAACTACATAGTGTAATGCCACACTGAAGTTATAAATATATGACGTTATATAGTTATCAGGTATAAATGATGACTTATCTGTGTACTTCACAGTTACTAGGATCTTTCTTCCACTTCCCTTAACAGCCTCAAATATACCGTAATTACCCAGATTCACGGAAGAGAGGATCACATCCACACCCTGGGCTATAAGGGATTCTGCAGCAGTTTTAGCCTTAACAGGGTCGTTGAAGTCCCCAGTCCATACATAGATCAATGTTGCGTTTGGGTTATACTTGCTAATAGCCTTCTTAACAGCATTAACCTCAGCCTTAGAGAATGGAAGATCTTGGCCTCCTATATATCCTATCTTCCCGGTTTTTGTTGAGAGCGCTGCTATAGCCCCGAGCACATAGAAACCAGGGTGAAAGTTCCTGTCGATGATCCACACGTTAGGCGGGGCGTTCTCAACAGGTGTATCAGCCTCGCCTATGAATATCACACCAGGATATTGCTTTGCCACTGAAATCACTGCTGAGAGGAACTGCCCTCCATGAGCCCATATAACATTATATCCTAAGCTAATATACTCTTTCATAACCCTCTCAGCATCTGCCACAGAGACCCTTTCTGAATATGCAGTCTCTACCGATAGAAGGGACCTGAGATCTGTTATAGCTAGATACCCCAGAGTATTATAGTCAGCATCCTGTATAGTTCCTGGGAATATTGCTGCTAGCCTTAACTTAGTAGGCTTTATCTGTCCCGGTTGGCTACTAGGGCTAATGAGCGTTGGAGCGAGGATAGCAACTGCTGCTGATGCAACTGCTATTAGAACCACTACAACTACTATGAGGGTTAATCTTGCAATACCCATAACCTTTCTATACTTCACGCGAGCCACCTGACCAAACACTATAAACATCCGAGGCTTATATATTTGCTACTCCTATTATGTATTTTTATATATACTCCTTTACATATATTCTAGTTTACATATATTCTAGAAGAGGATGATGTATGTGAGTAACAAGCCCTTTATAAGGATCGTGAATATTCATAAAAACTTTGGACAGGTTCAAGCCCTTAAAGGCATAAGTCTGGATATATATTCGGGAGAAATTCTAGGGCTTCTAGGGGAGAATGGTGCTGGAAAGACTACTCTTATGAACATACTTTTCGGCCTCTATAAACCTGATGCAGGCGAGATCTATGTTGAGGGAGAGAAGAAGTTCTTTAGAAGCCCATCTGATGCTATAAAAAGCGGCATATTTATGGTACACCAGCACTTTAAGCTTGTGAAGGGCTATACAGCTTTTGAGAATATTATAATGGGTAGCGAACAAGCCAGGAAGATCTATAGCCCTAGGTGGAGGGAAAAGCTCAGACCCCTAGTTGAATCGATGATCGCGACATATGGAATCCGTATTAACCTCGACTCGAGGGTCGAGCAGCTCTCGTTAGGAGAGCAACAGAGAGTAGAGATCCTGAGGGCTCTCTTCAGAGGCGCGAAACTCCTGATCCTCGATGAGCCCACAACCAATATTAGTCCTCAAGATATCGAGATCCTAGAGAAGATCCTTATGAGCCTCAAGAAAGCTGGGATCTCAATAATATTTGTATCTCACAAGCTTAGAGAGGTAGTAAGCATAAGCGATAGAATCGCTGTACTTAGAAAAGGAGAGCTTATTAAGATCTTCAGGAGAGGAGAGTATGAGGAGAGATCGCTGCTAGAAGCGATGTTCGGTAATATCGTTGAAGCCTTGAGTGATAATGAGTATAAATATTCAATAAACTCACATGAGACTGATAGAGAGATCCTGCTCGAGCTAAGAGACCTTAGCTGCGATCCTGGGGATGGAGGCGTACAGGTTCGAGATGTAAACCTCCTAATATATAAGGGTGAGATCCTAGGTATAGCGGGTGTAGCTGGCAATGGTCAGAAGGAGCTCGCCGAATGTATTATAGGACTTAGAAAGGTTCTGAAGGGCTCGATCATAGCCTTTGGAGAGGATATAACTCATATAGATCACAGAGAAAGAATGCGAAAAGGCATGTTCTACATACCAGAAGACAGGTTGGCTGAGGGTCTCTTGCCATCTATGAGTGTTGCTGAAAATATGATCCTCGGGATTCATAGAAAGATCTTTAAGGGTTTTTTCCTAGATAATAGTAAGATTAACGAGATGGCGCAGAAAATGATTGAGACCCTAGGCATCAAGACCTCTTCACCACTAGCAGCTGCAGGATCTCTTTCAGGGGGGAACATACAGAAGACTTTGATAGCTAGGGCTATAGCTGCTAAGCCCAAGATCCTGATAGCTCATAACATCACTAGAGGCCTAGATATACTGACCACGCGATCTGTTCACAGGATTCTTAGAGAAATGTGTAATGAAGGGACCGCTATAATTCTAATATCTGATGACCTAGACGAGGTACTCCAAATATCCCATAGAGTTTCCATAATATATAAGGGAAGACTAAGCATACCAATCAGATCTGAGATGCTGGATCGCGAAAAAGCTGTAATGCTCATGACAGGGATTGAGAATACCTAGGGATCTAGATTGGGGCTGGGCGAGTCTCTAATTAAGTACTCAGTATCCCTCCTCCTAGCATTCTTAGCTGCCATGATTATAATATCATTGAGCGGGAGCGATCCTTTATCTGGTGTTGCCTCGATAATAACTATTCCATTCTCAAATCCCGATATACTCTCACTCTTGATCCAGAAGTTCTCAACCATATTGCTAATGTCTCTAGCATTCTCTATATCCCTGAAAGCCTATAGATTCAATGTTGGTATAGAGGGTCAATTTCTCTTAGGGGCTATAGGAGCTGCTGTTACAGGGATCCTGGTCAATGCTCCACCCATCCTCATGCCAACCCTAGTTCTAATAGCAGGCCTCTCTTTGGGCGCACTTTGGGCCTCGATCCCTGCTTATCTCCTATATAAGTTTGGAGTTAATGAAATCGTCTCGACCCTCTTAATGAATTTCATCTCTTTCTACTTAGTGGATCTGATTGCTACTGGAGGCCTTAGAGACACTGCTGCAGGGCATCCCATGACTATCCCAATAAGAATCGAGGCTGCTCTGCCCACCATAGTTACGAGCCCTAGGATGAGCATTATGCCCGTAATAGCTGTGATCATGGTGCTGGGTATAGGTCTATTTCTCTATAGAACAGTAGCTGGTTACGAGTTAAGAGCTTCCGGCTCCAATAAAAAGGCCTCATATATCTATGGTATTAATGTGAAATTCTGGGAGACCTTCTCTATAATTTTAGGAGGAGCGCTAGCAGGTCTTGCAGGTGCTATGGAGGTCTCAGGTCTTCATATGAGGCTAATATCGGGGATGCAGAGCAACTATATATTAGTAGCTATACTTGCAGCCCTTCTAGCCAGGGGAGAGCCTGTATGGCTTGTTATAGCCTCGATGGGGATCTCGGTAGTCGAGGTAGGCTCCGCTGCCCTTCAGAGGACCTCCGGAGTTCCTTCAGAGTTGGGACTTATTATTGAGGGTGTGCTACTACTCGTAATCCTTACCTTTGAGATCCCTAAGTTTTTAAGGAGATCCTTTGTTAAGGAGGTGTCTCTAAGGTGATTATAGAGGATCTTGTAGCCTATATTCTCCAGATAATGATCCCATATATACTGGCAAGCACAGGTATAATAGTAGCTGGTAGAGCAGGTGTTTTTGATGTAACGGTCGAGGGGTTAATGCTTCTCTCAGCATCGGTAACTTTTACAACATCCTACCTATTGGGTGGAAACACATGGCTAGGGGTTATCGCGGGATCAAGTATAGGTCTTGCTACAGGATCTCTACTCTGGTACCTAACCTCTGTTCGAAGGATTAATCAATTTATAGCGGGGCTAACACTCCTCGTAGTATATATAGGCATTGCCGGACTCATATACAAGTTAGTGATTGGTATCACTCTAACCCCACCCAGGATCCCTGTGTTAACCGGGCTGGACTGGCTAAGCATCAATGTACCGTTCCTCGGCTCTGTGCTTCTGAAGCAAAATCCTCTCTTCTATATAGCCATAGCCCTTATAATAACCCTACATATGCTAATATTCTCAAGTGGGTGGGGAATTAGCTATAGAGCTGTTGGAGAGAACCCGAGAGCTGCCGATACAAGCGGGGTAGATGTTATGAGAGTCAGGCTTCTAGCCCTTATAATGGGTAATCTTCTTATAGCCCTTTCCGGAGCCTATCTTGTCTCAACTTTCACAGGAACATATACAGATACCATCGTCTCAGGAAGAGGATGGATCTCCATTGGAATAGCTATATTCGGTGGATGGCGGATCCTAGAGTCACTTCTAGGAGCTGTTATAATATCCTCGATCGAAACTTCCATCTTCATCCTCCAAGCATCTGGAACATGGATCCCCTATCAAATACTCCAAATGATCCCATTTATCTCAATGATCTCCATACTCGTATGGATCTCCAAGAAGGCTGTACTACCAAGATCTCTTGGGAGAAACTATGATAGAGAATCTTATGAAGAATTTTGAGAACATCTACCAATCTCAGATACTCTGAGTGAAGACTCTCCGAAATATACTCCAATCAAATCCTAAACCATTATAATTAACATAAGTAAGTAACCGTTTCTCGGTAGATGGTGGTTCATAGCCCTTCATATTCGTTGGTTTCAGGGCTCTCCGCCATCTACTTCTTAACGGTCTCCCCGAGCCCGCTCACCGCAGCGGCTCAGCCCCTGTTGCCAGAGGCTTCACAGCCCTACGGGTCTCGGGAGCTCGGGGGCACCGATAGATATATAAACAAACGAATATAAAAGCATTGCCACTACCATGAAAAAGGATAAAGCCCCAATGCTTACCGGAATGACTCTTATAACTTTAAGACCATGACTCTTAAGGATCTAATAGATTTCCACATATCTCTCCTTTGGAAGGTACTCTTTATAACCCGCGATCTGTACAATATTGGCTTTAACACCTAGAACCATATCGAGGATCTCCCTTGGGTTATGATTTATCGAGAAGGCTACACATTTAGAAATATCTCTCACAGGCTTGCAGATACTCCTACCTAAATCCACACCAACTGTGTATGGGATCGGGGATCTAACTACCATGATCCCAACATGATCCGTGCCTAATCCTGAGACTGCTCGCGTGTATTCAGCTGAAACCATAGAATAGATTCTGTATTATTCCTATCGTGCCTCCCAGCTAATAAATTCTTCTGCTAAATTAATCTTCTTAATCTTTTTATTTTCAGGATAGATATGGGAACACGTGGTTGTCCATGCTTGTTGGCACAGGCTCCCCCCAACACCTACTCACCTTTCGTGGGGTCACGGAGGGCTTTATAGGCGGGCACTGCTTAGGCTGCCTTGCAGTGGATCACAGGTCCGCCTCTGATGACTACTATGCCGTCATTGAGGTGGAAGGCTTGTATCTATAGTGGCTAAAAGTCTATATATAGAAACATTAACTAAACCAACAAGAGATATTAGTGCTATTAATTTAGAAACATATGGAGAGGAGCGTCTCTATTGAAGATCTACTTCTAAGTTATTTAAAGCTCACAAGTTTTGCACGAAGGATCTATATAGCCTTCTACAGTAAACTTCGGCATTCTCAAGCCCTTAGAGCCTGAAGTAGCTTGAGCCTGATGTTTCTGCTCCTGCAGGCTAGCCTGAATCTGGTGCTGCTCCTGCCTCTCCTCCCTTCTAATCCTTTCAGCACTCTTCAAGCCAAAGTATATAACCTGCTTGCTCTTAGACTTATCTCTATAGACCGTTATCCCTTTGACCCCTAGTTTCCATGCTAGTATGTATGCCTTCTCAACATCTTCCTCAGAGGCTTCAGAGACCATGTTTATAGTCTTGGAGACCCCAGCATCTACCCACTGTTGCCACGATGCCTGGTGTAGGACGTGGTATATTGGGCTAACATCGTGGGCTGTTCTGAAGAGTTCTCTAAGGGTTCTGGGCATGAATGGGTTGTGAGCTATCGATCCTGTTTCTGCGACCGCCTCAACCACCTCTGGCGTGTCGAGCTCGTATTTCCTGAGATATTCTAGGAATACCCTGTCGAGCTCTATGAACGTCCCGACAGCAACTGATCTTACAAATGCCAGAGCGAATATAGGCTCTATAGAGCTCGATGTGCCAGCTATAATTGATATAGTGCCTGTGGGGGCTATCGATAGAACCTGGGCGTTTCTAACGCCGTGTTCTAGGAGCTCCTCCTCAAGGGATCTGGGGTCTACCTCAAGCTCCCTTATAAGTCTAATAACCTTCTCTGAGGGCTTGTCAGCAATACCAGCTATCTTGAGTATCTCCTCAACGCTCATTGAAAACTCCCACGCGGGTCTATAGAGCTTTGGTATGAATGTTGGGAAAGCCCCCTTCTCCTTTGCAAGCTCTATGGATGCCTTCAACGCATGATAGTATATGAACCTGGCTAGGTGCCATGCTAGATAGATGGCGTCTACACTGTCATACCTTATCCCGAGCTTTACCAAGGCGTGGGCCCAGCCCATAACGCCTAAGCCGATCTTCCTGGTGAGCTTCGCCCCCCTCTCTAGCTGCGGCAGCGGCCACTTAGCAGCATCTATAACGTTGTCTAGAAACCTAATAGCTATCCTGATATCCCTTGCAAGGGCCTCGAGATCCAGCCTGGGCACTCCCTGATCATCTACAACATACTTAGCAAGGTCTAGGGATCCCAGGTTGCAGGGCTCCCAGTCAAGGAGTGGTTCCTCCGAACATGGATTTGTTGCGTTTATCTTTCCTAGATACCATGCTGAGTGTCTCTTATTGATTGTGTCTATGAAGACGAGCCCTGGATCTCCTGAGTCCCACGCCCCCCTCACGATCTTCCTCCAAAGCTCTCTGGGATCTATCCACCTGACTATAGCCCCTTCCCTCTCGGCTATTGCTAGTGCCTCCTCCCAGGTTATGATTCTGGTTTCGTCTAGCGGTACAGAGCCTCCTCTCTCCTCTAGCTCCCTCAATATCTCCTCTTGAACCCACTCCTCATTAATACTATGCCTTGCCCTTACAACTGCGTAGTATCTTGAATCGCCTGATCCTGGTCTCAGCTGCGTCTTCCTCGGGTTTATAAGGGGGTATTTCTCGCCCTTTTCAAGGGCCCCCATAAATGAGTCGTATATGCCGACGCTTATGTTGAAGTTCTGCAGGTGCACGTCCTTCAGCTCCCCCGTCTTGCTCACAATGAACTTCTCTATATCTGGATGCCATATATGGAGAATACCCATGTTAGCACCTCTCCTCTTACCCCCCTGCTTTATGACATCTGTGTTCACGTCGAAGAGCCTCATGAAGCTGAGGGGGCCTGAGGCGACGCCAGCTGTCGAGCCCACGACATCCCCCTCTGGCCTTAGCTCTGAGAAGTGGAATCCTGTGCCGCCGCCCATCTTCTGGATTATAGCCTGGGCTCTGAGGGCATCCATTATACCCTCCCCATCTGGTGTTACGAGCGAGTCCCTGACCGGGATTACGAAGCATGCTGAGAGTATCCCGAGCCTTGTTCCAGCGTTCATAAGCGTGGGGGTGTTTGGGATGAACTTCAGCGATGATATAAGCTCGTAGAACCTATCCTCAAACTCTTCAACCTCCCTATCTGACTTGCCGTAGAGCCTCTCAACAGATGCTATAACCCTTGCAACCCTTCTGAAGAGCATCTGAGGCGTCTCTACATATCTAAGGCTCTCGGGATCCTTTAGGAGGTACCTCGACTCGAGAACCTTTATAGCCTGATATGTTAGCAGGAGATCCCTCTCGTCGAACGAGCCATCCCACCTATCTCCATATACATCCTGGTAGATCCTCGCAAGGGCATATCTCTTGGCAGCCTCAAAGAACCTCTGATCCCTTACGCCCATCATCATGAACCTCTTCTCAACAAGATCTGCAATATCCCTCGAAGCTATCTCGCAGATCTCTTGTGTGCGGCATCTATCCTCAACCTCCTCATAAACCCTATCTATAACCTCCTCAACGAAGCCCACATCGAGTCCAGAGCCCTTTATAGCCAGGGCAACAGATCTTGCGAGCTTCCCTATATCGAAGTCCTCCCTAGAGCCGTCTCTCTTGATCACGACAATTAACATCTGTCTAGTCTCTTTTTCAGATCTCGAGGCCTTAGATATCTCTGTATCTATAGCCCTTGACATAGATCACCACCCCATATATAGCGTCAAATATTTTGTTTCCCCTCCCTCATATATTTCCCTAGTCTTTTTCACTGATTGGGTCACCCTATCCCATGTAATACCTTGTTACAAAAAATATAATAAATTCTATTGCACCGGGAATACCTTAGAGGGGTGGGCGAAAGTAACAGGTTCATGTTAAATCTATTCAGATGTTGGATTTTAGTATTTAGGCGCAGCGTATCTATAGGGCTGCCTATGCCAAGGAAGAAAGGCGCTAAAGCAGAGGAGAGGAAGGGTGAGGCTGAGGAGAAGCCTAAGAGAGCTAAGAGGGCTGCGAGGAAAAAGACATTCGATCTGGAGGAATGGGTATCTGAGAGGCTGGACGAAATATCCTCTAGACTAGGTCTCGACATGCTAGGGCTATCTAGAGAGGAGCTTCTAATTATATTGACCAAGATAACAGAGATCGTACTTGGAGAGTCGAGACCAGATGTAGATACGATTGTGAAGAGGATAAGGAGGAATGAGGATAGAGTAAGACCCCTAATAGCCCTGGGAATTCTAGAGCTGAGGGAGAGTCTTAACGAGGAGCAGCTTGAATATATAGCATCCGCCCTTGGCCCGTGGATATTGAGCTATGCTGGGAAACTCTATAGAGAGGCTAAGAGACTGGGTAGGGATGAATATCTAACCGCGGCAAGGTTTGAGTGGAATAAACAGTGGATGATCCAGAAGGATAGATCGCTCCCACCAGAATGCCCAGTATGTGGGTTCAACTCCCTGATGCCAGACTATACATGCCTCGTATGCGGCTCAGCGCCAAGCATGAGATCTATAGCTGAGCACTATAAACTAGAGGAATATCTAGAGAACATGGCTAGGAAGGGCGATATAGAGGGGTTAAAAAGGATCCTAGATTTAGGCTATGTGCTAATATCATCAACAGGCATAAAGATCCCAGGAAGGGACTTGAAGGAAAAATACGACCTAGAGATCCACCTAACGACGACCATGAGGGAGAAGATAAAAAACCTAGTAGAGCAGAGGAAAGAACAGTCCCCGCCAAAACCCTGATAGCTAGGAAAAATAAATAAGAGGTTATCCCATAATAATTATATGGAGCCCCCCGTAGCTCAGTGGCAGAGCGCCCGGCTGTAGTGGGACGGGCGGAAACCGGGTGGTCAGGGGTTCGAATCCCCTCGGGGGGACCACTGACACCCCCTATATATGTTATTTCTTTGCCATTCCTACCAGCTTTATCAGTATTACAGTTGACGATATTAGTGATGATGCTGAAATTATAAAGGGCAGCCTGGGAACTCTCTCAAAAAATATAGCCTGGATCATAGGCGATGGTATTAGTGCTAGGCTTGAGAGAGCTCCCATAGATGCTAGGGCTGATGCCTTCATACCACTCTCTAAAGACCTCGCGATTAGAGCAGCTGTTGAGATCTCGGCTAGTTTGATCATGGTATTCCAGAGTAGGTATGAGGATATAGATATAAGATCGGATGCCACAGCTATCATCACAAGCTGCATAGCTGAAGATAGAGTCCAGCTGACAACCGTAGATCTGAGGGATCCAAGTCTATCCGCTACTACTCCATATAACAATGCGACTTGATTCTCCACAAGTGTTCTTAGGAAGAATACAAATGCAAGAGCGAGAGTACTAATACCTATATATTCTGATAAATATAGAGTGACAATGTAGCTTCCAGGCGATAACGCTGCAAGACCGTTGATTGGGGTTACTGTTAGTAATGCCTTTAAGATAGGGTTAGATCTATATAGTCTGAGAAGTTCTCTAAAATTCCTAGCATAGATCCTCATGAAGTATTTAACTCCACCTCTAGAGGATCTAGTATCATCGCCACCGCCAACCCTTCTAAGAGGTTCTTCTAAAAGGACTATTCTATGCAATACTGTTATAACTGCTAGAGTTGAAGCTATAATAAGAACCTGTGTGAACGAGAGAGCAGACGCTATGACACCGCCTACGAGGACCCCTGCTGATGCAGCAACCCCTGTGATACTATAGTACAGCCCTAGACCAACTGCTGCTCTTTCCCTGCTTACCTCCATTATATAGGATCTCCAAGACATAGTCGAAATGGGCTGGCCAAAGGTGTAGAAGATATATATAGCTATAGCCGATACCACGGGATCTTTGGAGAGCGATAAAATAAGAGGGGGCAATGCGATCAACACGTTGCCTAGCACTAGAGATCTTTTATATCCGAAGCTATCGATGAAGATCCCCATGGGGATCTGAAGGATCAGTGTTGAGAGGCTTGACGCTGTATATAGGATCCCCTGAAGATATGGCGTTAGGCCTCTCTCAGCTAGTATCAGAGGTATATATAGAACCCACATTGAATTTCCAAGAACACCTGTAACTGCGGTTAGGCTAAGCACAGCTGTAGCCCTTTCAATTCTAAGGAACTTTTGAAACATATCCACCAGCTTTGAGCCCATGTCCATCATCTCTAATCCATAATCGCCATGTAGCCTGATCCGACTCTTTCTCCTGAAGTTCCTGCTGATTAGCGACTAGGGGACACGTAGGATCCGGGGAAAAGAGATTTCCTGTATGCATATAGGCGATAAAGCGAGACCCTCCTCTACATTCCGTTTTAATTGCACAGCTTCTGCAGGGCTCACATAACCATTCAAGGCATCTTAGTCTATTTAAGAGAGTATTGCTAATCCACACCTCCCTGATATCGTCAACCAATGCATTGCCCAAGATAGCAACATCTCCCATAGCAGGCGCTTCTTCGCTAGGAAAGATACTCCCGTCTGGAGCTATGACAAGTCCTATAAGCCCCCCATAGGTTTGGATAGGGCTTATTACCGGTAACAATGTCTCTATCAACTGCAAAAAGATCTTCTTACCATATCTTGTGACAAGACTTTCCCTCAGCGGCTCCAGTTTCTCCACATCGCTATAGGTCGGTTTTAAAAAGTGGTAATTATAAAATCCATGCCCATATCGGGCCATATGATGAATTTCCACAAGATCTGCACCTGCGTTTAAGCATTTCTCCACAATATCTTCGATCATATCTATATATGGCTTTATATAGAGGATCCCCACCTGAACATAGAAGCCAGCTTCCTTATAGATCTCTATAGCCTTAACCCTTTCATAAATGGTTCTCTTCAGCCTATCAGGATTAACAATATTAAACATACCATGGGAGGAGACATTTATTCTAATCCTATTAAGCCCTGCCTCTTTCAGCTTTTGAGCGAACTCTCTTGAATAGATCGAACCGCTTGTGAGAAGAATCGGTTTTAAGTTGAGATTCGAAGCCTCTTTTACTATTATATATAAGTCCTTCCTGAGAAGAGGCTCCCCGCCACTTATTATAAAGTTATATGGTTTGAGCTGTGATATCTTGTGTATTATTTTAAGCCAGTCATATGTATCAAGCTCCCTAGAATATCTTCGATCATATGTTCTTGGGATCAGCATGTTACAGGTGATAGATCTAACACCTTCATAAGATCTAGCACGTAGAAGATTTGACGGGTTATGACAATAGAGACACCCCATGGGACATCTATAGGTAACCTCTATAGATACAATATAAGGGGGGCTATTTCTAATAGTATCTAAGAGTTCGGGGTTCGTAAGGGGTGACATGTAGATCTACCCTGTTCTCTCTGCACATTTCTCGTCTATTTCTTTATCTTTCTTCTTTACCAGACCTACATATATAACTAGATCTTTTATTGTCATGTAATAACTTGGCGGGGTGCAGGGAGGGGGTATATCTATGCATCTATCCGCCATATTATCACCAGTAAATTATAAATAATAAATAAATATATATTTTATGGAATATTTTATACATATTAGTAACATCTTTTACTTCTCTGTTAAACTTTTGTTCCCTTGGCAATTGTTTACTCGGAATAACTTTTGAATCTTTTGCCAAATGGCTTTTCGCATTGTTGTTTTCAGCTGTCTAGTCTTTGGATCATGTATAGTTAAGGAGCCTACCCTTAATAGCAGGAAGAATATCCTAAATCCTATAATAAATTGTATAAGACCGCTAGGGATATATTATATGTGATGCTATGAGTTCTAATGAAAGGGAAAAAGGGGTTGCTTCTGTAGGTAGAATAGTTCTCTATATAACGTGTATATGTGGAAGGATCTTTGCTTCTGAGGATCTCGAGCCTGAGTGCCCATACTGTGGGAGAATGTATGAGGCTAGAATAGAGGGAGATCCAAGCGGTTTTAAGGTTAGTCTAAGACTTATTGGGAGTGAAGAGAGCGTTGAGCTTAGATCTGAGGAGATCGATCGCAGGTTTAAACCTAGAACCGATCTTATAGAGACGTAGCTTAGGAGATTCATATACACACTCAATAATCCCCCGAGATCTTAGCTCTTCAACATATCTAGCCATATTCTTAGGTGCCAGGCCAACACATCTAGCTAGTTTTCTAATAGAGAAGAGCTCGCCTTCTTCATAGCTTGCCATGCACATGATAGCCTTCACCCTGGGATCATCTGAAACAATGCTAATAAGATCTACTATCAGATCTAGACGCTCACAGCAAACATCAGCTCCTCCAGATCCTCGGCGCTCCATATAAACACCTAATCTTTATCTCCTAAATCTTTTAACTAACTAATTTATAACTGAAAGCTTTTGCCCATCCATAGAAATAATTTATAAAAATAAAAATTTATTCAGAATTTTTTCAAAGCATACAGTCGCCTTTTAGTACCCGTTTTAAGCTGAGTATGAGCGACTTGCTAAACTCAGATATAAGAAGGCTAGGAAGATGTAGCCTTCATGAGCTGTTTTTGGCTTCATGTTGATTTATAAGGTTTATTAGTGGTTTTCTTATAGAGCCCCACAATGCGGGTTGAGACCCAAGAGGGGCTCACATAGATACTGAGAGAAATTCAGGATGCGGGGGCTTTCCCACAGCAATGAACCTGAGGAGGCTATGGGGGTGGAGCCCTGTGATATGGATCCCGATGAAATGGGATCCTGAGGGCTTTGAAGCCAAGGGAAGAGGGCTTGAAATCAAACAATATCAAGCCCAATGAAACCCGAACCCCATAAATCACTCTTTATTCTAAGACTAGGAGGAGACCGCAGCTTATCGAAAACACTATACTCTAGATAGGAAAGAGGGGTATATTAGCTTATGTGATAATATAGAGGTTGGGAGTATGTATTCATTAGCAATATCATCCTATAACCCTGTTCTTAGGTCTCTAAAGGTGGGTAGGGCTGTGGAGGAGGTTAGAAGATATATGTTAGCTAAAGGCGGCCGGGATCATATTGAAGAGAGGGATCTAGCTGAGATTGAGAGAGTAATTATGGATAGAGATCCCGAGGTGATCCACGCTGCGAGAGAGATAGTTAGAATCCTGGTAAAACCAGCTATTAGAATAGATATTAAGAACAACGATACCCACTATAGGCTATATCATAGACTACCATGGGAAGTCGAATATGGCCCCGAGAAATGCCCTGCTTGTGGATGTGAAATAAGCGATACAGGGTACTGCTGCTGCAGTGGAGCCGTTGACTGAGTTGATAATGCTGATTCTCCATAACATCTCTATGGGACAGTACTTGTTTCTATATATAGCTATGCTTCTATACAGTAGACTGTCTATACCTCTAATAGGGCTCGATTCTAGGTTTTTTGATCTCTCTTGCCCTTAGGGGGCTAGGTTGTAGTTGTGAAGATCTTAAGCTTCTTTATGATGTTAGGTATTAGCTTAAATATATATGACGATCTAAGCTTCTTGAGATACATGCTAGAGATCTCAGAAGCTATATCTCGAGGAACCCTATGCCTTGCAAGGGATATGCGGAATTGGATCCAGTAGATAGGGAATAATATAGATTGATACACCGCGTAATATGCGAATAGTGTTACGAGCTTAAGAAAGATCTTGGATAGGAAAATAGCTGTAAAGCAGAGTATCCGGAATATCCGGAAAAACACATAGAGAGTCTTTAGTCTAGCCATGTCCATCCGCCTGTCCCTTGATGATCATCGATTGTAATTGATCTTCTTTTGATTGTGCTGCTATGTTTCTTGATCCACAGGGATGTTATTACATCCCTGTGGTCATTGAGGAACCTCCACCTCCCCCAAAGAGATCTTGGGATCTCTATGGTTTCACTGGTGGCTGTTGAGCCCAGCGGCACTGGGCTCCCATCTAGAATTGAAACCCCGAAGCCCTTCTGGGCATAGCCCTTATAAAGGGCTTCGAGGGCTTTTAAATAGAGGTTGATCAATGCTGCTACCTCTCTATGCCATTTCTCGCCACCTTTGCTGCAGATCCCTATCCTATCCTCCCCATATTCTATTATAGCATTGTGTATTGGGCAGATCTTAGATTTGTTTCTGGGATCAACCATCAATACCGGCGCACCATATTCCCTAGCCTTATCTATTATCGCGTTCAGCTCTCCCTTCAATGCACTCTGATATATCCTATGCCTTAATCGTTTATTCTTGTATCTAGCGATCATAACCCTTATATCTTCTCCCGTGATTCTCTCAATAACTATTACTCCTCTAGTCCTCAGTGCATCTCTCACTATTAAGTTTGCTGTTTTCATCCTATAGTCCCTCTTCTTCCCCTCTCTAAGCTTCTCCATAGTCTTTCTAGCTTCTTTGCCATCAGATCCATTTCTCCTCCGGATGCTTTTTCTTCCTATAGCTATAGCCCAGAGTAGTCTTGGCAAGATCTGTTTCTAGGATTGCTGCGAATGCCTCGTAGAGAGTTCTACAGAATTCTCATTATCATCGACAGGCTTAATATTCCCAGGCTTGTAGATCTCGACCTCTTTTTCGAGGGATAGGTGGAAAGCTACTCTCCTACTCCTCCTATCAAGCTTGATCTTTGCATGAGATGTCGGTTTAAAGCCTCTTGCAAGTAGCTTGTAGAACTCCT
>Ga0079992_136296_pt1 | contig 17828 bp, 14 predicted proteins | sample FaiFalFF_MnMetaG_3_FD_69197 | JGI IMG/M metagenome (GOLD analysis project Ga0079992, IMG submission 69197) | Freshwater microbial communities from Yellowstone National Park, Wyoming, USA - Fairy Falls B (FF_Mn_B) MetaG (SPADES assembly) (version 2) | ecosystem: Environmental > Aquatic >... | reverse complement strand
CAGTTTAATTTGCGCGGCGACGGCAGCGTTCTCGTTGTCCGTGATGCCAACACCGATCTTAGTTAACAAGCCGACGACTTCCACTGGCATCAACTTTCACCTCCGTCGTTTTTTGTCCCTTGTCCCGTGTCCCCTGTCCCTTCAACGGGGACTAAAACTTCCGAGCCGACAAAATCGTCGCCCCAGATTTCCTTCGCTTTTTCCACTGGGACGACATCGCCTTGATTTAGGTCGCCGAGCCCGATGATGGTGACCGGGCTCGTCCCGACATACTTGAAGCCACCAATTTGTTGCGGCTTTTTAATCGGCATCATCCTTCACCTCCGTCGTTTTTTGTCCCTTGTCCCGTGTCCCTTGTCCCTTCAACGCAGTTTTGAGCCAACGGCTTAATTCCGTGTTGCCGACATGAACGGCAACGGCGTTTTCTTCGCCCTACCGCACATTTCAGCCGACAAAATGCAAATCTTGGCGTCGCGACTGACCTTCATGGACGGCTTTCGCCTCCTTTAACTCCTTCAATCGTTCCGCCACCCGTTGTGGGGAAACCTTGTTGGCGAGATTAGCCCGCCGAGCAGCATCGGCAACTATCGGCGGTTTCGGTTTGTTCGCCACCTCGTCCTCCAACCGCTTCATCGCTTCCACCACGACCTTCTCCAAGATAGGCACAATGGCGTTTTCGTCCGCCACGATCTTTGCCACTTCGTCTTCCTCCCCTTCTTGTTCGCCCTTCTTCAGCCAGTATTCGTGATACACGGCATTCCCCACATTGTCCCACACCCGCACGGCGACGAGGATGTTTACGATGTTGCCGTCCTTGTCCCGATACTTCTCGTAGCGTTCCAATTTAAAGTTCACCACTTATCCCCCCTTAGAAGGAACTTAATGCTGCTCGTTTCCATCCAGAAGAAGTCTTGACATAGATGTAGTTATCGTCCCACGCAATGTCCCCCACATTCCCATTCGGGTCGGCAGAGGAAGTCGGCGTGTAGGGCATTTGCAAACGAAGTTGGTTGTAACCTGTTGCGCCGACAACATGAAGCCTCGCTGTCGGTGCCGCCGTCCCGATGCCGACATTGCCCGGAATTATCATCCCGTCACTCGGTGGCACTATTTCTGCATAAGAACCCACCGACATTCCAGGTGTAGAGGCACCGTAAATTCCTAATCTTCTGGCACCGTTTATCCAAACCGTCAAAGGAGCATTCGTTTCCCTACTTTCAAAAACAATATGAGCAGTATGTGGTGTATCTTGGTCAACGAATTGAACATTCGCCGATGCTGACCCTGCATCCAGGCTTGATTTCCCATATAACCTTAGTGAAGCACGCGCCCCATTGTTTTGAATAAGTAGGCTTTCTACATTTGCTGATACATTGTCCACTATGTGCAACTTTCTAATCGGTCCCGCCGTCCCGATGCCGACATTGCCGGGGAATGAATAATTCCCGCCACCCGTGTTCGCCCCGAATTGACCCGCTGCCACATCGGCAGCATTGTGCGTGTGTGAAGCGGGAGCAAAAGCACTTGCGTGTTGACCGTCCACCGTGTCAGCGTCCAAACCACTACCGCTCCCCTGCGGTGAAATTTGACTTGGACTGTGAGTGTGAGTTGGTAGGTCTGTGGCTTGAATGGTGTCGTAAGTCGGGTCTGAGTTGGCAGTGCGGACGACAAGGAAACGATTAGCATTGGGAGAAGTTGGAAGCCTTGAAGCGCTGAAACGCCCCGACGCAATATCAGCGGCATCGTGAGTATGCGGGGATGGCGGAAAAGTCGCAGGTTTGTTTTGAACCTCAGCCCAGTCAACATTGCCACACAAAGCATCCGTCCCGTTACTTTTCAACACCGTCCCAGAAGCACCTAAAGCAAGTCCCTGCCACTTAGTTGACAAATCTGCTTGCTGCCTCCCAACAATAACCATCCCGCGAGAAACCGTAGTGGCAGCAGTGTCGGGGTGAACACTGCCATCCAAAAGGTTATGTGCGCCTCCGCCGCCACCACCACCTCCACCAACTGCGTTGATGGTGATGCTCTTTTCAATGTTGTCCTGCACCAAAGTGACATTTGTGCCTGCTTTCAAAATCACATCGCCTTTCAGCAACGCCTGACCTTGTGCCCGTAAACTGCGCACAACATTAGCAAACACTGGCGCTAAGGACGGCTCGCTACTCAAGTCATAGAGCACGATGTCGCCCAGCCAAACACTCGTCACGCCTTCTGGAACGCGAATGTAATGCACATGATAAACTGGCGTCCCTTCCTGCCCTTCCTCAACGATGTAGAAACTCTGCGGGTCATCCGTCAAACTGTTAGGCACCAAATCAACCGACCATGTTCCCGTCGCATCTGTCTGCGTCGTCACGCCCCACTGCAAAATCTCAATTTGCTGTGACCGCACGAACCGATGCCGTGCCAATCGGATGCGAACAGGAACACCCGCAATCGGTTGTCCTCGTTCATCGTTGACAGTGTGAAAAACCGTGACTGTCTGAACTGGCATCGCTGATCACCTTATGGCGTCAGTTTAAACGAAACACTCCCCCAACATTCCTGTGCTCCCGACGCTCCATGCGATAGACGAAAACTGACAGTCTTACCGCCAAGGTTGAACACTTGATGTTTCAATCCAACAATGGTGCGATTGCTGCCCATCGCCGACCGTCAATCCAATTGTTGCCACTCTAGTTTCAATCCCACAATGGTGCGATTGCTGCGTCTTCTGCGTCGCCTACAGGGGCGATGAGAAGCTTCGTTTCAATCCCACAATGGTGCGATTGCTGCTGCGAGGGTTGACAATGTTGTAACTCGCTTCGATGTTTCAATCCCACAATGGTGCGATTGCTGCAAGGTTGAGAGCGCTACCGATCTGGATGTCTTGAAAGTTTCAATCCCACAATGGTGCGATTGCTGCACGCAAAAGAAGAAGAACGCTCATTTTCAACATTCGGTTTCAATCCCACAATGGTGCGATTGCTGCGATGCTCGTGTCACCGCTCGGATGTTGCGTCAAGAAGTTTCAATCCCACAATGGTGCGATTGCTGCACGGCGTGTTCGGCATCCTGCTATCAGCAATGAACATGTTTCAATCCCACAATGGTGCGATTGCTGCCTTCACCTTCAAGCAAGTCAAGCCCACGACCGATATAAGTTTCAATCCCACAATGGTGCGATTGCTGCACGCCTCAATGCAAAGCAACTGTGTTCTACTACAACAGTTTCAATCCCACAATGGTGCGATTGCTGCGAAGCGGCTTAGCGGGGAGACGAGTAATTTGAGACAGTTTCAATCCCACAATGGTGCGATTGCTGCTGTCCTCACTGGCTTCGAACAAAATGTAATTGACGATGTTTCAATCCCACAATGGTGCGATTGCTGCGAACACACCCACATCTACTCTGAGTTTGACACCGAAGTTTCAATCCCACAATGGTGCGATTGCTGCGCGGGGAGTGGCGCTGGGCGGGGAGGCGCATGCAAGTTTCAATCCCACAATGGTGCGATTGCTGCTCGTAAGACTGATACTGCTCAAAGATGAACGCTGCGTTTCAATCCCACAATGGTGCGATTGCTGCGCAGCAGGATGGCTGGCTGTTTCAATCTTCTACCCGCGTTTCAATCCCACAATGGTGCGATTGCTGCGCGTGGTGCGATGACTACTGTTACGGATGTGACAGATGTTTCAATCCCACAATGGTGCGATTGCTGCCAAATCCGTGAAGTCGGTGAGCCATTTGAAGTTGGGTTTCAATCCCACAATGGTGCGATTGCTGCAACGAACCTTACGCACATTCTCACTGCCGTGCTCATTGGGATGCCGAACCTCTGTGCTATTGACTTCAAAAGTTCGGCATCGCTTTCATCGAGGTAGACCATCACTGCTACTTCTTTACGCATCTTTGCTCACCTCCTGTTTCTTTTCAATTTCGCTCATTAACTGCCATACTTCGTCCAACTCGTCTTCAAGCCTGACTTCCTCTGCGTGCAACTCCTCTACCCTTTCCCAAGCCAACTCCCGTTTCTTCTCGTCCGCGATCACTCCTTTCATGATCGCTTCCTTCAACGCATACTTGCGCTTCCTTACATCTTCAAGCCTTTCCCATAACTCCTGCTCTCTCTCCTTCAGCGCATCGTAAAGCGTCTTCTTCATTGCACTTCCCCTCCTTGTTGTGCTAACTCCGCCAAGACCTTGCGCACTCTTCGCAGTGCCCTCATCGCTTCGCAGCAATCGCACCATTGTGGGATTGAAACAACGCAAAGCCCTGAAGTGGTGAAATTTCACTGCAGCAGCAATCGCACCATTGTGGGATTGAAACCTCTCTGCTTCAGCAATTTGACGACGCAACATTTCCGGCAGCAATCGCACCATTGTGGGATTGAAACCTGAAGTGTAACAGGTCTCATGGGCGATTTTGCCACCGCAGCAATCGCACCATTGTGGGATTGAAACAGTTACGGCGCACAGGTGGCGGGAGGTGATTGAGCGCAGCAATCGCACCATTGTGGGATTGAAACTCTTAGACACCTCCTCTTTTCGTTGAAGTTTGCGCCGCAGCAATCGCACCATTGTGGGATTGAAACATACTTGTCGCACAACTCCTTAAGACGCTCATAATAGCAGCAATCGCACCATTGTGGGATTGAAACCGAAACGATTGGTTTGGGAAGTGTGGTAGTTGGAAAGCAGCAATCGCACCATTGTGGGATTGAAACCATATTGAGACTTGCAATTTTGAATGTTGGACGGAAGCAGCAATCGCACCATTGTGGGATTGAAACCCTTTACAGTATTGTTGTGACTTCAATTGCAATATTGCAGCAATCGCACCATTGTGGGATTGAAACGACAAATTGTCGCAAAATCGCCTTAAAATTTGCTGCGCAGCAATCGCACCATTGTGGGATTGAAACTTGTCGTGTTCGGAGGGTGATTGTTGTGACGGCGGAGCAGCAATCGCACCATTGTGGGATTGAAACACAGCCCAATGCCCAGAGATAGGACAGGCATAGGAAAGCAGCAATCGCACCATTGTGGGATTGAAACAAGAGGAAATCACGAAGTTTGATGTGTTCTTTGAGCAGCAGCAATCGCACCATTGTGGGATTGAAACTTTGGCTGAAAACTCTTTTCCGTTCCAGAAGGGCAGCAATCGCACCATTGTGGGATTGAAACTACAACTTTTGGGTTACAACGGGAGGGTTAACACTCGCAGCAATCGCACCATTGTGGGATTGAAACAAGCGATTATAATACTTTTCTGGGTGATGTCAATATGGCAGCAATCGCACCATTGTGGGATTGAAACGATTACGAACAAGGAGTCAGCCAGCCACTCACGGACTGCAGCAATCGCACCATTGTGGGATTGAAACGCAAGCCTGAGCACAAAACCCAAATTCTGCTTGCAGCAGCAATCGCACCATTGTGGGATTGAAACCCTTTTTAGCGTGCCAATTCTTCGATTTCCCGCAAGACGCAGCAATCGCACCATTGTGGGATTGAAACATAGCGAGATATGACCGAATGCCCAACTGCTTCTCAGCAGCAATCGCACCATTGTGGGATTGAAACTTATCGCCATTGCCACAATTTTCCCGCACAATTTTCCGCAGCAATCGCACCATTGTGGGATTGAAACATGTTCATGCTGTTTGAATACTGGGGCGATTGGTGGGACGCAGCAATCGCACCATTGTGGGATTGAAACTCATGTCACTACAGATGATTGAAGGGTTTGATACTAGCAGCAATCGCACCATTGTGGGATTGAAACAAAGGGGACGGGCTTTTTTTTTATGTGCAGGTCAGCAGCAATCGCACCATTGTGGGATTGAAACTTGGAGCGGGGGTCTCTGTGATCTGTGAGAAGCCTGCAGCAGCAATCGCACCATTGTGGGATTGAAACACGGTGGGACGGTCACTGTCGTGCCGTCCTGCTTGAAGCAGCAATCGCACCATTGTGGGATTGAAACTGCCTAATCAGCCTGGCAACTGCTGTTACCCGAACAGCAGCAATCGCACCATTGTGGGATTGAAACTGTCTTTATCACCTCCTTCATGCTTTCAACGCCATGCAGCAATCGCACCATTGTGGGATTGAAACTTGCGGTGATTGACTTGACGGCTCTCACTGCCCTCAGCAGCAATCGCACCATTGTGGGATTGAAACAATTCAAGTATCAAGTGCGTGATAGTTAGCGCGCCTGCAGCAATCGCACCATTGTGGGATTGAAACTTCTGAAATCCACGAATGCTGACACGAAGCCAGTCTTGCAGCAATCGCACCATTGTGGGATTGAAACATTTGATGACGCGAAACTTGTCGCCTTTGCCCCAAACCCGCAGCAATCGCACCATTGTGGGATTGAAACTTCGCTTCGGTCTTTTCCCACGCAGCGATGGCTTTCGCAGCAATCGCACCATTGTGGGATTGAAACCAACTGAAAATTTTCTGGCGTGATACTGTCGGGCAGCAATCGCACCATTGTGGGATTGAAACTCGCGATAGACTTCATACTTGACGCGCATCGCTTTCAGCAGCAATCGCACCATTGTGGGATTGAAACGAAACTCGCCAACGCTGCGACCGAAGGTCTTGACAGCAGCAATCGCACCATTGTGGGATTGAAACACGACCCGCGCATCAAAGAGTGTCAAGACCTCATTGAGCAGCAATCGCACCATTGTGGGATTGAAACGGTTTGAGGATTCCGTTGGGCTTCGATCAGCACTTGGGCAGCAATCGCACCATTGTGGGATTGAAACACACCTCCTTCATTCCCGCCCGCCAAGACGGCGGGGGCAGCAATCGCACCATTGTGGGATTGAAACATCTAACTGCATTGCCCGACACCTCCATTCAGCGTTCGCAGCAATCGCACCATTGTGGGATTGAAACACTTACGATGTCATTCAAGCAAGTGACTTACCAAGCCAGCAGCAATCGCACCATTGTGGGATTGAAACGCGACAAACCAGCGACAAGATTGGCGACAAACCCAGCAGCAATCGCACCATTGTGGGATTGAAACAATCAATGAATGGAGTGAGCGAACGAGAAGAGTGAGGGCAGCAATCGCACCATTGTGGGATTGAAACTCTGTAAAAACGACGACATATCCTGAAGTGTTTACATGCAGCAATCGCACCATTGTGGGATTGAAACTCAAAATGTTGCGCAAATCCCGCCAACCGGCTTAGCATGCAGCAATCGCACCATTGTGGGATTGAAACCAGCGTTCTGGGCAGCGGTTTTCGCCGAGGCTCAGCAGCAATCGCACTATTGTGGGATTGAAACTCGTTGAAAACATGGTGACCGTTCGGGCTGGGGAAGGCAGCAATCGCACCATTGTGGGATTGAAACAGGATTTGCACGCAGAAGCATGCAGTGCTGAATAAACGGCAGCAATCGCACCATTGTGGGATTGAAACTCGGATAGAAACACGGCAAGACAAAAGACACGACCGAAGCAGCAATCGCACCATTGTGGGATTGAAACGAAGATGTCAGTGCTGGCACACTCCAAGACTTGTTGCAGCAATCGCACCATTGTGGGATTGAAACGTGAGTCCAACCTCTTACCTTTTAAGGCAAGAAGTTGGCAGCAATCGCACCATTGTGGGATTGAAACAGTGATTAAGGCGCAGCACTACTGTGTAAAGTCTCTGGCAGCAATCGCACCATTGTGGGATTGAAACCGCCTCAGTCACTTGCGTCACGCCTTCTTTTTGCGCTCGCAGCAATCGCACCATTGTGGGATTGAAACTTGTAAAGCGCAATTGCTTCCAAAACAGTGATGCAAAGCAGCAATCGCACCATTGTGGGATTGAAACGCGCTTTTGCGAATCGGTCAAAAACTGCGATGCAGGCAGCAGCAATCGCACCATTGTGGGATTGAAACTGTTGGAGCGCTTGTCCTGCATAGCCCAACAACGCTTGCAGCAATCGCACCATTGTGGGATTGAAACCAATGCTGCCAATTGCGATTGTGCTTCCTCCTGCAAGCAGCAATCGCACCATTGTGGGATTGAAACCAAGTTTGATCGCGTTGATCGTTTCTTCGCACGCACGCAGCAATCGCACCATTGTGGGATTGAAACTCTTCCCGCTGCGTTGGTCAACTTTCACATCCAACAGCAGCAATCGCACCATTGTGGGATTGAAACTAGCGGGAACTCAGCACCCACGAGCGTTTGAGCATTGCAGCAATCGCACCATTGTGGGATTGAAACTCAAGCGTTGACACTGACAAGACAATTGTTTACGACGCAGCAATCGCACCATTGTGGGATTGAAACAATGCGAGCAAAGTCCTTGACTTTTGAGGTTTCGGGCAGCAATCGCACCATTGTGGGATTGAAACTCTTGTTGCTGCTTCTCAATCAGTTGTTGCTGCTGGCAGCAATCGCACCATTGTGGGATTGAAACTACTTGATGACACCAAAACATCACCAGTCAAAGTGAGCAGCAATCGCACCATTGTGGGATTGAAACTTTAGCGACCCGAAGGTTGGACCGCTCTGCGACCTTGCAGCAATCGCACCATTGTGGGATTGAAACTGAACTTCGTTGATTGGGCAACCTCAACCCAAACGGCAGCAATCGCACCATTGTGGGATTGAAACACGCGGGATGAGTTTGGCAAACAGCGCAGAGCAAGCAGCAGCAATCGCACCATTGTGGGATTGAAACATCCTTCAGTGTGACAGCAGACCAACTTGACATTTCGGCAGCAATCGCACCATTGTGGGATTGAAACAAGACATTCGTTGCGGTTGAGCGCCTTTCCCTCACCTGCAGCAATCGCACCATTGTGGGATTGAAACACTTTCTTTTCTCAAGTTCGTGCTGCCTTTCCTGCAGCAGCAATCGCACCATTGTGGGATTGAAACCCTCTGAAGCGATCTTTGCTTCTAACACCTGCAGCGCAGCAATCGCACCATTGTGGGATTGAAACCGAACCTATGAAAACCTAAACCAACGGGAGCGTCGTGCAGCAATCGCACCATTGTGGGATTGAAACGAAAGCGTTGATGCAGGTGCGAGTTCTCGTAGGACAGCAGCAATCGCACCATTGTGGGATTGAAACCATTGCTTTTGCGTTTTCAGCCACCTTTGAGGACGGCAGCAATCGCACCATTGTGGGATTGAAACTTTCATCTCATTTCACGCTCCATGGCGTCGCGCTCGCAGCAATCGCACCATTGTGGGATTGAAACTTTGGGTGTCAGTGTCACGGATGCGCATGGTCAATGCAGCAATCGCACCATTGTGGGATTGAAACCGCATGAAGATGTAATCTGCATCATAAACAGGTAAAGCAGCAATCGCACCATTGTGGGATTGAAACTCTGATATGGCGTTTCATCGCGGGCAAGCCCAAGTTGCAGCAATCGCACCATTGTGGGATTGAAACTATGAGCAAAATGAATGCGACTGCAGATGGGAACGCGCAGCAATCGCACCATTGTGGGATTGAAACACAGGATGGTCAACAACGACAATCAACGCAGGCGAGCAGCAATCGCACCATTGTGGGATTGAAACCAGTGTCGCTTGTGTTCGTTCTCGCAGATTGACAACAGCAGCAATCGCACCATTGTGGGATTGAAACGCCAAAATCGGAAATTTTGGCGACAAAAATGATGACGGCAGCAATCGCACCATTGTGGGATTGAAACTAACCGTGTATGATTTAGCGTTCGCATTTGTGCGGCGGCAGCAATCGCACCATTGTGGGATTGAAACTTATCGCAAGACCTCGCCGCAATGCCCTGTCGCCAAGCAGCAATCGCACCATTGTGGGATTGAAACTGAGCATTTCATTGTCTACCTCTACTGGGAAATCGAGCAGCAATCGCACCATTGTGGGATTGAAACCACGGGCACGGAATTTGTGGCATCAAGAAGACGAGCGGGCAGCAATCGCACCATTGTGGGATTGAAACTCGCACAACAACGAGTTCGTAGTTCATTGCTACTACGCAGCAATCGCACCATTGTGGGATTGAAACCGTAACGACGGCGAATGGCGACTGGCGAATAGCGACTGAGGCAATCGCAACACTGTTGGGTTGAAACTTGAAGGGACAACAGGACAATAAGACCAGTAACAATCGCACCATTGTGGGATTGAAACGGTAGCGACGGCGACTGGCGACCGGTGAATAGCGACTGAGGCAATCGCGCTATTGGGGTTGAACTATGGGGCTGAGACAGTTTTGAGCCACTCCATCAATTCGGCGTAACTTTTGGTGTTGAGGATGTTGTGAGGTTCGCACCAAGCCCTTCTCGCAACTGCGACGCCGAAACGGATGAAGTCAAGGTGTTCGGGACGATGGGCATCTGTGCCGATGCTGAGCATGACACCTGCCTCTTTCGCTGCCCTCGCGCTTTCGTCGTTCAGGTCAAGTCGCTCTGGCGAAGCGTTGATTTCAAGAGCCACACCTGTCTCCCGCGCCTTTTCAATCAGTGCATCAACGCTCACTTCATATGGCGGTCTTTGGTTGATGAGCCTGCCAGTTGGGTGACCGATGATGTGAACTAACGGGTTCTCCATTGCCTTGGTGATTCGGCGGGTCATGGCGTTGATGTCCATCTTCATGGCTGAGTGGACGGAAGCGATAACTATGTCAAGTTGGCGCAAGATTTCTTCGTCCATGTGGAGCGAGCCATCGGGAGCGATGTCAACTTCAATGCCGGCGAGGATGGGGAAACCGAGTTTATCGCTGACCATCCGTATCTCGCGAATCAGCCTTTTGAAATCTTCTGGCTTGACACCCCATCCCATGGGCGGAGAGTGGTCAGTTATGGCGATGTATTCGTAGCCTCGTTCCATTGCTGCCCTTGCCATCTCCTCAACGGTTGCAAAGCCGTCGCTCCATTTCGTGTGGGCGTGGGTTTCGCCGCGAATGTCTTCAAGGGTGACGAGTCGCGGCAAAGTTCCCTTCGCTGCCGCCTCAAGTTCACCCCTGTCTTCCCTCAACTCGGGCGGAATCCAAACGAGCCCGACAGCCTCGTAAACTCCCTCCTCCGTTTCGCCCGCAACTTTCTCCCCTGTCGCTTCCTTGAAGACGCCGTATTCGTTAACGGTAAGCCCGCGCTTGAGGGCGAGGTTGCGCAAGGCGATGTTGTGAGCCTTTGAGCCAGTGAAGTATTGAGCGGCAGCGCCGAAACTTTCAGGTTCAACAGCCCTCAGGTCAACTTGCAGGTTGTTAGCCATCAAAACGCTTGACTTTGTTGTCCCGTGGGCGAGGACTTTTTGCACTTCGGGCAGGCTGACGAATTTGTCCATTATCGGCTGGCTGTTTCTTGTCGCGACGAGGATGTCAAGGTCACCGACGGTTTCCTTCCATCGCCTGAGACTCCCTGCCGGCAATATTTGCTCAACCTCGGGCAATTCCTTGAGGGCTGAGACTATCCGTTCGGCGATGTCCAAGGCGATGTAGAGCGGGACGCGCCCTTGATGCTGCCGCCAGAGTTGGATGCCTTCCAAAATGTTTTTGACCTTTTGCTCGCCCATCCCAGGCAGTTTCGTCAACTTCCCTGATTTCGCCGCTTCCTCAAGTTCGTCAACAGTGGTGATTTTGAGTCTGTCGTAAAGCATGGCAACCGTCCTCGGACCGACACCTTGAATTTCCAGCAAGGTGCGGAGTTGAGGCGGATATTTTGAGCGAAGTTGCTCAAGCCTTGTGGTAGTGCCTCGTTGCAGGAACTCGGTTATATCTCGGGCAATGCTTTCGCCGACACCTTCAATGGCACTCAACCGCTTCGTCCGCACCAACTCTTCTATCGGCTCTCTCAGCGCCGCTATGGCTTCCGCTGCTCTCCTGTATGCCCGCGCTTTGAAAGGGTTTTCGCCGGCGATTTCCATCAGGTCGGCAGTTTCTTCAAGCATCGCGACTACTTCTGCGTTCTTCATGTCCACATCACCCCTGAGCGAGCAGGGAAAGGCGATGCCCATAGAAAAACTGTAGCGCACAACTATCGTGTGGCAACGGTGTGACCTTGCTTTTCGGTTGCGTGTCACAATTTTCAGTTGCCCGTTCACAAGCGATGAAGGGAGGCGAAGGGCGTGAAGATGATTCACGCCATCATCCGACCACACAAGTTGCATGAAGTCAAGGCTGCCCTCGCCGAAATCGGCATCTCTGGGATGACAGTCATTGATGTCCGAGGCTACGGTCGGCAAAAGGGGCATGTGGAACGATACCGAGGGGCAGAATACACCGTTGACTTGCTGGCGAAGGTCAAGTTGGAGATTGTTGTTCGGGACGAGCAGGTTGAAGAAGTCGTTGACGCCATCATGAAAGCGGCACGAACCGGCGAAATCGGTGACGGCAAAATTTTCATAACGCCCGTTGAAGAGGCAATCCGAGTCCGAACGGGTGACCGAGGCGAAGACGCAATTTCCTGAACCTGCGGAAAGGTGTCAAAAGATGTCTGACTGGCAGCAGAAGGTCAACGACTTGATTGAACGAGTGAAGGCGTGGAGGCAGTCGGTTTTACAAACGCCGCCCCAATGCGCCCTCATCTCCCCTCTCGGCGAAACGCTGAGCGAAGTTCTTGACAATTTCGTCCGTGAAATCTACGAACTTGCCCGCGAGCGGGCTATGGAAAAGGTCGGCAAGCATTACATCCCCGACCACAGCGAGATTGCTTTGCTGGCTACGGGCGGTTACGGTCGGCGCGAACTTTGCGCTTTCTCCGACATTGACATCGCTTTTGTCCCACTTGAGGAAGATGACCCGTTCGTTGATGTCCTTTTGCGGGAGTGCTTTCGCCTGATTGTCACTGTCTTCATGGACAACACCGACCTGAAAGTCGGTTACGGTTACCGCCCGCTTTCCGACTTGCCCACCCTCGACACACAAACCCAAGCAGCGCTCATGGATGCCAGATTCGTTGCCGGTTACGAACCTTTGGCGGATGAACTTCAAAGGCAGTTGCTGGCGAACTTGGATGTGCTGAAGTTCATAAAGGAACGGGAGCGGGAGCGAACTCACGCTTACCAACGCTTCCACTCGTCCCCGTTAGTCACCGAACCGCATTTGAAGGAAGGGGCTGGAGGGCTTCGTGACGGTCACACTGCCCTTTGGCTCATCGCTGCCCTCAATCGCGTTCGGACGGAAAAGGCTTGGGAACTTTTGAGTGAAATCCTCCCAGCAGATGAGTTTCAAGCCTTCAGGGAAGGCTACGACTTCATCAACCGGGTTAGGATGTGGCTGCATTTGACAGCCCAGCGCCGACAAGATGTTTTGCTCCGAGAGTATCACCACAGGGTCGCTGCAAGTGGGTGCGGAGTGCGAGATATAGTGCAAGGTGCGGAGTGCGATGCGGTGAGAAACGAGGAGGAAATTGTTCGGGAGTTTCACCGAAGGCTTTACCGAGCGATGGAATCGCTTCACTACACTTTCCGAGTCGTTCAAGCCCGCGTTGACGAGGCTGAAATCCCCCTTGAGTTTGGTTTTGCCCGCAAAGGGAACTTTTTGCTGCTCTCAAACTCCCTGACCTTCAAGCGAGAAACTCGTTTGCCTTCCGATCCTGAACTGACACATGGCACTCCGCACTTCGCACTGAAGTTGATGAAAGCCTTTGAGTTGATGCAGCGATACGACTTGCAGCCAAGTGCGGAACTCCTCAAGTGGCTGAAAGAGAACGCACAACGAGCCACGGAGATTCAAGCGAACCCAGACGCCGCCGAATCTTTTCTCGCCATCCTGGCAGGGCTCGGTGACGCCCCTTACGGGAGAGTCCTTGAGTTGATGGCAGAGACGGGAGTTTTGGAAGCCTACATGCCAGAGTGGGCTAAGGCAGCCCACTATGTCCCATCAAATGCAGCCCACAAGTTCACCGTTGGCGAACATGTTTTGGAGACGGTGAAGGAATTGGCTCGGCTGAGGGAAGCAGCGAGGCGAGGTGAGTTCCCATGGGTTGATGTCTGGAACGGTGTCGCCGACGAGCAAGTTCTCTTTTTGGCTGCCTTCCTTCACGACTTGGGCAAAGCCGTTGATGAACGGGAACACGAGTCAATTGGGAAGGAGATAGCGAAGCAGGTCGGCGAAAGGTTGGGTTTGGCGGAAGATAGGGTCAACTTGCTTGAACGATTGGTCGGGCAACATATGGTTTTGCTCAGCACCGCCCGGCTGAGGGATATTTACGCTCCCGATACTCTCCTCAATTGCGCCAAAACCGTAGGCGATGAAGCCTTGCTCAAAATGCTTCTCCTGCACTCCTTCGCTGACGCCCGCAGTGTCAGCGAGTTGACTTTCACAGAGGTTGAAGAGCGGTTGGTCCTTGACCTTTACTTCGGCGTCCTGAGGGCGCTTCAGGAAATGGAGAAAGTTGCTTCAGTCCATGCCCTTGCGAGGGACAGGAGCCGTGAACTTCAGCGAACGCTTCAAGATGTCAGCGATGAGGAAATCAGGCTTTTCTGCGAAGCGATGCCGCCGGGCTATTTGCTCAGCACGCCTCTCAAGACCATCGCCATCCACTGTCGGATGGTCCAATTTGTTCGGAAGACGGGCAAGCCAACCGTTGAGGTTCTCCAAGAGCCTGACAGCGGCTTCACTGAAATTGTCGTTTGCGCTCCCGATGCGCCTCAACCGGGAATGCTTAGCCAGATAGCGGGGACTTTGTTTGCGTGCGATGTTGACATCAGAAACGCGAAAGTTTTCACGCTTCCGGGCGACCCACCTTTGGTTCTTGACACCCTTTGGGTCACAAGCGACGGTCGCCCGTTGAGCGAGGCAAAGACTCGCAGAGTTCAAGAGACCTTGCTTTCGGTGCTGACAGGAGAGGAATCGTTGGCAGAAGTCCTTGAGCGGTTTGGGAAGCCTTTGGTCGTTCCTGTCCAAGTTCGCCATGTGGCGATGCGAAACGACATTTCCGAGACCCACACAGTCGTCCACATCATTGCCCGTGACAGGAAAGGCTTGCTGTATCGGCTGACCAGCGAGATTGCGGCGCTCTGGCTTGACATTCAAACGGCAAAGATTGTCACTTGGGCTGACATCGCTGAAGACGCTTTCTATGTCATCCGCAAAGGAGTGGGCAAATTGCCTGACCACGAGTTGCCAGAGTTAACGGCTAAGTTGAAAGAAAGGCTAAGTTGAGGGTTGCGGGTTGAGCGTTTCTTTTTACACGCAACCCGCAACTCATTCAGGGATTGTTTGCAGAAGTTCAAGTTTGCCACGATGACATTGGGCACAGAAGGAGCGTTCGTGGCAAAGGGCGCAGTAATTTGCGGTTCGCTTCTGATACTCCTCACCGTGCCCTTTCGTTGCGTAGTCTTCAGCCTCATGCGAACTTGGTGGTGCGCTCTCGTGACATTTGCTGCAATAACTTCGCTGGTGGCAGCGACTGCAAACTTGAGGGCGACTTGATGCAGGTTCACCGTGCTTTACAGCGAACCCTTGAGGGTGAGGCATTTCAATCCCGTGACACTCTTGGCAACCGTTGCGACCGTGACAAGAGATGCAACGCCTGTTCGTTGGCTTGAACTTCTTGCCATGCTCCTTCACGAACTCAGGGGTGTGGTCAGTAGGCTTGACATCTTCGAGCCTGTGGCATCGTTTGCAAAGTTCCATCAGAGGCGCTTTCAGCATTCCGGGGATAGAGCCGTCGTGAGCGTCATGGCAAGCGGCACATTTCGCTGCTTGACCCGAAACCGAATGATGTTGACCGACCTTTGACCTCGCAACAATCTCGCTGTGGCATTTCACGCACAAGTCATAAGCCCTTGCTCTCAGCATCCAATGCCTGTCAGTAGGTTTGTGGACTTCGTGACAGGTGGTGCAAGACGGAGCAAATTGCTTGCCTGAACCGTGAGGTGATGCGAGCCATTTTTCAGCGGTGACAACCTTGTGGCATTGAAGGCAAATGGCGTTTTGTTCGGCTATGCTCAATTTACTCCACGCAACGATGTTGCCCGGGCGTTGAACGACATGCAGACTGCCCGGACCATGACAGGCTTCGCAACCCCGCAAATGTTCGGGCAATTTTTCGTCAAGCATCCATTGGCTGTGCGGGACTTGAGCCCATACCTTTGCGACATCAATGTGGCAATCAAAGCAGATTTTGCTGCCCACATACTTGGCTTTGATTTTCGCCAAAGGTTCTGGGATTAACGGTTGCTGTGTTGAAGCCCAGACAGCCGCAAAAAGCGCCATCGTCAAAATGGTCAGCAACCTGAGCCACTTCGTCGCCATCCTTCCATATCTCCTTTCTGTCAACCCAGTCATCAAGCGAATTGGTAGGCAAGTTCGCTTGGGAAATTATGCGGCAGAGTTTGCTTGGGCTAAGTTGGGGTTTAACCCTACATTCGGGCAAGTTGCTCTTTGGCGAATTGCCACGCTTTTTCTGGACCTTGAGGTCCGCTCATCGCCAACTCCAAAAATTGCTCACCCAGCGAAACGATTTCGTTCATCGGCGTCCCGCGTCGGCGCAGCGCTCTCAAAAATGCGATGAAGGTTCGCCACGCGCTCAAAGTTTTCCGCCGAGTTCGCCCATAGCCCCTGACCATCTCACCGCTGCGAGCGACAAGGAAAGCGAGGTCGTAATCTTCACTCAAAGCCCAGTCAACTGCCGAGAGCCACTCCATAATCGCTTCCCATTCGCTCCTGAACCTTCGGGAGTATGGACGCAAGGGCTTGAGAAGCAACAAAGCCTTGAGCGTCAGGAAGCCGAGCAAGGAAGTCGTCTCCAACTTCATTTGAACTGCCGGTCTCTTCAACTCTTCAACCTGCGAGGGCAAAGGTGGCAGGTCATCAAATTCCGAGAGGGACTGGAGGTCAGTGGCTGTGGTCAAGGTTTTTGTTGCCCCATGTCCCCTGCCCCTTGTCCCTTTCACTGGCAGCAAACCTGTCAACTCGTCCCAATCGGGGCTGAAGAAATCAACGACCCGATAGACGGCATCATCGGCGATATGGTGCTCCCGTCTCAACCTCGCAAACCTTTGCCTTTGCGTTTTCAGTTGGGCTACCCTGATAGCGTCCTCGTAAGCCATTCGCAGTGCCAAAATTCGCGCCACTTCTTTGGTGACAAGCAAATTTGAACTGCGTTCTCGGTCTCGTTCGCAAATGGCTTGGATGCAATCAAGGTATCTGGCGAAGTATCGGGCATCTTGGTAGTGGCAAAGCCAGCGGGCTGCGTAGCGCAAGGTCATCGCCAGTTCATCATCCAAACTCAGCGCTTCCATTTTCCTGAGCACCGCTTCGGGCAAGTTGGGTTCGGGAATTTGTTCCCACTCACTCGCTGGTTCATCGGCAAGTTGGTTGAGTTTGTCGGACCACTCGCGATATTTCAGCCCGAACTCAAAGGCGCGAAGGTTGAAGTTGACGGCGACACCGTAATGCTCAATGGCTTTGCGAAAAGCATCGGTTGGGAAGGGCAAAACTTCCGATGCAGCGAGCGCCCCCAGCAAAATGGCGTTGGCGGCTCTCTCCGACAAACCAGCGAAGGTTGCTGCCTTGACAGCATCGAAGACTATGCACCGTCTTGCTGCCCGATACAAAATCGGCAAAGCCTGTTGCTCGGTGACGAACCCACCCTTTATCGGCAATTTCTCGTCCGCCGTTAAAACGCGATGCGTTGAACCAATGATGACGCCATCGGTTGAAAGGTATCCGCTTTGGATTGCCCTCAAAAGTTCCAAAAGTTCAAGCCCGATGAGGATTTGGACTTGCCCCTTTTCGGGGAACGGGGAGAAAAGTGATGTTTCCTCAGGATTGGCGAAGAACTCAAGGTAGTAGGTGGTCGCCCCTTCACGCTGCGACAAGCCGGGCAAGCCGACACCGACAGGTGCAAACCCTGCTATTTTCGCTGCATCAAA
>Ga0079992_130790_pt1 | contig 17922 bp, 18 predicted proteins | sample FaiFalFF_MnMetaG_3_FD_69197 | JGI IMG/M metagenome (GOLD analysis project Ga0079992, IMG submission 69197) | Freshwater microbial communities from Yellowstone National Park, Wyoming, USA - Fairy Falls B (FF_Mn_B) MetaG (SPADES assembly) (version 2) | ecosystem: Environmental > Aquatic >... | reverse complement strand
AGGCACGACAGGGGGAAATTCACTGACTCGTCCGTCGAACCCTGTCCGCTTTTGGCGCGATTTGGAGTCTTCTTAAGTGGTAGGCGAGAGTGGTACTCGCGCCGCCGATGCAACGAAATATCGTTATCGCGGGGAGTTATCTTCCTGCGGATACAAACGGAACATAGGAGGTCTATCGTGATGAAACGAGCGATACTCGGTGCATATCTCTGCACGCTGATGATTGCGGGCAGCTACGCGCAGAGCGTTCAGGGAAATGACTGGCTTTTCAGTATGAGCGGGTCGGTCTTTATTCCGAGTCTCGGCGTGACTTTGCCCGTCAGTGTGAGCGGACAAGCGGTTAGCATTTCCCAGTCTGGTAATAGCTTTGATGACGGCTTCAACGACTTTCAGGCGCCGCTAAACATTCCCCCCTTGCCAAACCTCACTTTGCCAGGCGGCTTCTTCACCATCGGCGGGAATCAGGGGGTCAAGATTAATAAGTTTGAAGCGGGACCTCTCTCTATCACTGTGGGCACTATTCCAGCTGAGTTATATGGCGTGACCCTCAATCTGGCAGGGCTAATCGCAGGGGTCAATTCTGGAGTTACCGATAGCTTCGGCCCACGGATATACTCTGTCAATGGTATCCCTTCCACTAATCCGTGGTCTAACGACCCTGACACCTCTTGGGGGTCCGTCAACAATATTCGGGCGAACCTTGGGTTTGGATTTCAAAACCTTGGACCCGGGCGGTTGTCTTTCGACTCTTGGGAGTTGTCTCGTCCTGTCCCTGAGCCTGCGAGCATGGCTGCGCTCGGCGCGGGCTTGGCGGGCTTGCTGGGTCTGCGTCGGCGCAGGAAGTAATCTGTAGTTGCCCTTACCCCTTTGCCCCCCTCACCCGCCTTGGGGAGAGGGGGGATCCTCCTTTTCGGAGCACCGATAAGACGCTGCCCGGACAGGGTATTATGCAGGAACCCTCTAACCAGCGACGAATCCGTAGCTATGCCTCGTATTAGTACAAGTTTCGCGCTTTTCCTGGTACTGAGTACGCTCCGTGCCCAGTCAATCCGCGCAGAGATCGACGCTCTGCTGAATGTGGAGTGGCTGCGCTACGGCTATTGCGGGGTGGTCGTGCGCGACCTGCAGACGGGCGAGACGCTCTACAGGCGCGACGCCGAGCATGTGCTGATTCCCGCCTCGAACATGAAGTTGCTCGTCACGGCAGCCGCGCTCCATCGGCTGGGACCCGACTACCGCTTCCGCACGCGCGTGTGGATGCGCGGGACGCTCCTACCCGATGGGACGCTGCAAGGCGACCTGATTCTGCAGGGGCTGGGGGACGCTACGCTGGAGATGCGCGGCTTGGAGACGCTCGCCCAGCAGGTGCGCCAAGCAGGTGTGCAGCGCGTACAGGGCTATCTGCTCTACGATGACTCGTGGCTGGACGCCGAACGGTACGGTTTCGGTTGGAGCAGCGGCGACGAGCCGTTCGGCTACCAAGCGCAGATGAGTGCGCTCTGTGCCGAACGCAACGCAATACGCCTCTATGCTAAGCCAGCCCCGCGGGTCGGTGAACCCGCCCAACTGCGCTTGGAGCCCACCACCGACTATGTGGAGCTGGTGAACCGCACGCGCACAGTGGAGCGCGGCGCGGCGAACACAGGGGTTCGCGCGACTCGCACCCGCGCCCGCAACCAAATCATCGTGGAGGGCACGATCCCGATGGGCAGCGAGGAGGTCTTCGTCGGTCGGTACTCAGTGGAAAACCCCTCGCGCTACGCGGCGCACCTGTTTCGTCAGGCGTTGCAGGCGGCGGGCGTGGTGGTGGAGCGGGGGATTGTGCCTGCCCTCACCCCCAGCCCCTCTCCCACAGAGTGGGAGAGGGGTGTAGGGGCGCACGGCAGTGCGCCCTACCGTTCCTCCTCGCCTGCCTTGCGGGAGAGGGGGATAATACCAATCGCCGAAACATACTCTACAAAAACGCAGGCGATTGAAGACCCCCTCCTTATGGTTCCCCCTGCATGCAGGGGGAACCGAACAGATGCGCGGTTCCCCTCGCGAAGCGGGGGGAACCTTAAGGAGGGGGGTATCCCAGAGATGACCCTCCTCGCCGAACACCTCTCGCCCCCGCTGCGCGAGGTCGTCGCGCTCATCAATAAGCCCAGCGACAACCTGATTGCCGAAATTACGCTCAAGGCACTCGGCAAAGAGGTTCGCGGGGAGGGTACGACTGCCGCGGGTATACAAGTTTTGCGCGAATTCTTGCAATCAGCAGGGTTGGAGATGGGCGCGGCGCATATCGTGGACGGGTCGGGTCTGTCGCGCATCAACGGCGTCAGCCCAGAGAATTTCGTGCGCTTGCTGGAGTATATGCATCGCTCGCCCTATGCGGAGGCATTTCGAGAGTCGCTGCCCGTGTACGGCGTGGATGGCACGCTGCGCAACCGCCTGCGCGGCACGCCTGTGCAGGGCAACGGCTACGCCAAAACAGGCAGCCTGAACCGCGTCAGTAGCCTATCGGGCTACTTGCGCACGCAAAGCGGGCGCTGGCTCGCCTTCTCTATCATCATGAACGCCTACAACGCTTCAGGCGCAGACGCGCGCGCCTTGCAAGATAAGCTCGTGCAACTGCTTTGGGAACGGCTGTAGGCTATTCCACCACCACCTGCGTGAAGTCCGCCAGCGCGAGGTAGAGCCGATTCGCGCACGCCAGCAGGTTCAGGCGGTTCTGCCGTCGCGCCGCATCCTCGGTCATCACCATCACGCCGTCAAACAGCGCGTTTACGGCGGGCGACAGCGCATGCAACTCGGCATACATCGCAGCGTAGTCGTGCTTGTAATACAGCCCCTCAAAGCGCGGGGTTAGCTGCACAACCGCTTCGTAGAGCGCATGCTCCGTCGGGTGTTCGAACAGCGTGGCGTCCACATGCTCCAGCCCGCCGACGGCTTTGATGCCCTTCTTTTCGGCGGCGGCGAGGATGTTTGCAGGGCGCGTGGCGGTCTGCACCAGCGCGACGAACTCGTCTTCACCTGCGTGCGCCTGCAACAGATGCGCTCGCTGCACGAATCCGTACACTGAGTCGTCCCAGCCGCCGCCCAGCGTCGCACGAATCAGGTCGTAGCGCACGCCCGCCTCCTCCAGCAGCGCCTCGATACGGCTGTAGAACAGCGTGCGCAGGTCGGCTTGCACAGCGATGAGCGGCTTCAGCGGGGCACGCTGCTCACGGTAGGCGTCGTGCGCTCGCTGTACCAACTCCGCCAGCGTCGGGTAGTCGGGTTCGTGCTGCAGAATCTCCACCACGCCCGCCGCCGCGCGGCGCAGCCCGAACGGGTCGGACGAACCCTTCGGCAGGTAGCCCAGCCCCACATAGCCCACCAGCGCGTCGATGCGATCCAGCACTGCCAGCGCGCGCCCCAGCGGCGATTCGGGCACAGGGTCGCCCGCGTGGCGCGGCATGTAGTGCTCGCCAATGGCGGTCGCCACAGCCTCTGGCTCGCCCGACAGCCGCGCGTACTCCGCGCCAATCACCCCCTGCAGGTCGGGGAACTCCATCACCATCTGCGTCGCCAAGTCCGCCTTGCACAGCCGCGCGGCGCGCAGCAGAAGCAGCGTCTGCTGCGCGTCCCAGTCCAGCGCGCCTGCCAACTGCTCCGCGACGCGCTCCAGCCGATGCGCCTTGTCCAGCAGCGTGCCCAACTTCTGCTGGTACAGAATCCGTCCCAGCGCGGGCACAAATGCCTCCAGCGGCTGTTTGCGGTCTTCCTCAAAGAAGAACGCCGCGTCGTTGAACCGCGCGACCAGCACCCATTCGTTGCCCTCGCGCACCTTGTCGGGGTCGCCGTTGTTGTAGACCGAAATAAAGTGCGGCAACAGCGCGCCTTCGCCGTCTACCACAGGGAAAAACTTCTCGTGCTTTTTCATCGCCGAGACCAGCACGGGCGCAGGCAGCCGCAGAAACGATTCGGGAAAGCTCCCCAGCAGTAGGTAGGGGTACTCGACCAAATGCACATTCTCCTCAACAAGGTCAGGCTCCAGCACGGGGCGCGCGCCGATGCTGTGCGCAAGGCGCGTCGCGCCGTCGACAATAATGCGCTCGCGCTCGGCAGGGTCGGCAATCACATGGGCGCGGCGCAACTGCTCCAGAAACGCTTCGGGCGACTCCACCTCGAATGGCTCAGGCGACAGGAAGCGATGCCCACGGCTGTGCCTGCCCGACGGGATACCTTCCAACTCGAACGGAATGACCGTCTGCCCCAGCATCGCAACGATCCAGCGGATGGGGCGTCCGAAGCGCATCTTGCGACTGCCCCAGCGCAGCGTCTTCGGGAAGGTCATCGACAGGATCAGTTTCGGCAGCGCGTCGGCAAGCACCTCTACGGCGGGCTGTCCCGGGTCGTATTCGCGCACGAAGGCGTACTCGCCCTGCGGCGTCTCCATGAACTGTACGGCGTCGGGTTCCACCCCGCGCGAACGGGCGAAGCCAATCAGCGCCTGCGTCGGGTTGCCCTGCGCGTCGAAGCAGGCGCGCTTGGCGGGTCCGCGCACGACGCGCTCTTCGGGCGTCTGCTGGATTGCTACCTCGTTTGCCAACGCAATCAGGCGGCGCGGCGTTCCCAGCGTGCGCACCGCGCCATGCTCCAGCCGATTCTCGCGTAGCGTCTCGGCAAGTTTCGCCTGCAACTGCTCCAGCGTCCCGCGCATAAACGCCGCAGGCATCTCCTCGCACCCAATCTCCAATAGTAGCGTCGCCCGTTCCATCAGCGGGGAATTGTACCTAAACGCGCGCTCACCACGCAAGGAGGGGGCAAACTGTCCCGAATTCGCCCTGAATTTCCCTGCCTCCCCCTTGACATTCCCATCGAAAGTGGAGTATAATTATGAGCACGCAGGCACAGAAGCAATCACTCGAAACGCCTGCGAAAGGAGGCTCTATGATGATGCGAAGCACAACTTTGGTTTTGGCGGGCGCCGTTTTGTGCGCCAACATTGCGTTCGCGGACGGACAGAAGTCCGCACAGTTACAGGCGTTCGATGCGAGCCAGCTTCAGATGGTCACGCCCAAGCGCATGATGAAGGTGCGCTGGGAGAACGGGCAAGTGATCCCCTTGACCGACTGGATCGAACTGGGCGACTTCGCACCCGCAGGTCCCTGTGACACATCGGGCCAGACAGAGACCTTAGTCTTTGACCACGCTTCTGTCGATGTGAATACGGGCGGTCTGGACAGCTCGCGCCAGGTCTGTGTTCCAGGATCCTACTTCTACTTCGGCCCGACCTACCACAACCCGTTCTACGCGAACGACATCGAGTCGCTTGCCGACCCATCCTTCAACGGAGCGAATGCGAATTCGCTGACCCATCTCTGGTTCTGGAACCCCAACCTAACTAATCCAGCAAGCGGAACACAGCGATGTATTATCCTCATCTTTGCCACCGAGGAGTTCGACACAGAGTGCCAAGTTAGACATGTGCCAACGGCTCTGCCGGGCGTCGCGCTGGACTACGGCACTCTGAATGCTGGCGGCTATTACTCGCCCGTCTGCTTGGATCCGATTGGCGGCATTCCGCTGCCTGCGACTGTTGCCGATGACGGCGATCCTGGACAAAGCGTACTGGGCGGCTATATCGTCATCTATGCACAGGATATTCAGGGCAATCAGGTTACCCTCGCCAGCGGGGCGCAGCCGTTTCTATGGCACCCCGAGCTGACCAATCCACGCTATGGCAACTCCACCTCGATTCAGTTCGACGACGACACCCCCACCGACGGTCAACACGACCCTGTGACGGAATGCTTCAATTACACCTTTAACCTCAGCAGCTTTGGTTGTCCCAACCCGAGCAAGTTGGGCGGCGCGATTGCGTTCTGGGCTCAGACAGGCTGCCAGCCGAGCAACGGCGATGTGGACGGCAACGGCTGCGTGGATGACGCCGACCTGCTGGCGGTGCTGTTCGCCTTCGGTAGCACGGGCAGCGGCTTGCCAGAGGACACCAACTGCGATCAGGTGGTCGACGACGCCGACCTGCTGGATGTGCTGTTCAACTTCGGCAACGGCTGCTAATCCGTTCTGTTGACACGGCAAAGGCGCGGGCTCTCCCGCGCCTTTCTTTGTAATAGTAGTTTAGGGTGTTCCAAGGCACAGGGGGAACCGAAGGGGCGCACGGCTCGGTTCCCCTCGCGAAGCGGGGGAAACTTGCAGGAGGGGGGCAGGGCAATTGTAAATTCTGCTGATCACAGAGGTGAAGAACGATGCGATGGTATTCATGGGCAGTAGGGGCGGCGTTGGCGTGTGCGGCGCAAAGCCCCGCAGCTGCCGACGAGTCGCTACGACCTTTGGACACACCCCTTCAGTGGGTTACGCCGCAACGCATAATGGCTGTGCGCTGGGAGGCGGGGCGGATTGTTCCAGTCTCGCCGTGGATCGAGTACGGCGATTTCAGCCCCGCAAGTCCCTGCCAAGGGGGCGAAACGCTTGTGTTCGACCACTTCAGGGGTCAAGTGTTCTTTCGCGGACCGCAGTATCACAACCCCTACTGGGCAAACGACATCCAGACCCTTGTGGACGCCCGCTACAACGGGGCGACCGCGAGTTCTATTGAGATTGGATGGTTTTGGAATCCGAACCGCACTGACCCGCCCAGCGGCGCGCAGCAGTGTATCATTCTCCTCTTCATGACGGAACAGTTCGACGCCGAGTGCGAGAATGTGCATGAAGATACGGCACTGCAAGGGGTGCTGGTGGACTATGGGATACTAAATGCAGGACCTTGGCGCTCGCCCCTCTGCTTGCGCTCCATCGGTGGGATTCCCACGCCTGCTACCCCCAGCGACGACGGCAACCCTGGCACGGAGCTGCTTGGCGGATGGATGGTTATTTACGCGCAAGCGTTCGATGCGGGCAGGATTACTTTCGCCAGCGGGGCGCAGCCGCTGCTGGGGTACATTCAGGGCATCGGCAGCTCTACGCCTACGCAGTGGGACGGCAACGAGTGCAATCAATATCCTGCTGACGATTCTGGAGTTCTGGGCGGCGTGCTGCGGTTTTGGGTCGAGTCAGGCTGCCAGCCGAGCGGCGGCGATGTGGACGGCAACGGCTGCGTCGACGATGCTGATCTGCTGGCGGTGCTGTTCGCGTTCGGCAACTCGGGCAGCGGCTTGGACGAGGATGTCAACTGCGACCAAGTGGTCGACAACGCCGACCTGCTGGATGTGCTGTTCAACTTCGGCAGTGGGTGCTAACCAACGCAGAGGTTTGGCGCATGTGGCATGCTACACATAGTTGTGGCATGCCACAACTATGCATCTGCGCCACTTGTTTTTCTCGCGCATCTCGGGTATAATTGCAAGTCGAGGTCAACGATGAAGAGACGCGTAGGCTTTACCCTTATCGAACTGTTGGTAGTGATTGCGATTATCGCCATTTTAGCGGCGATTTTGTTCCCTGTGTTTGCCCAGGCGCGGGAGAGCGCGCGCCAGATTAGCTGTTCCACGCGCTTTTATCAGGTGGCGCGTGCGGTGATTATGTACACGAGTGACTTCGACACGACGCAGCCCCTAACGCAGTGGTTTGCCTCTTTCTCAAACGACCCTGAAGAGGCGCTGTGTGAGGATCGTATCCTCGCGCAGCTAATCCGTCCCTATGTGAAGGATTGGACGGTCTTTCGGTGTCCGTCCGATCCCGACGCCGTTGATGCCATCTTAGATGCCTGCCCTGCGGACAACGACGAGGTGCCCCCCACTCGTCAGTGCGCCCGCGAGTACCGCTGGGCACTGAAGACCAACCTCGGCTACAACTATGTGTACCTCTCCCCGATTATGGTCGGCAACGGCTACCCCGGACGCAACGGCTGGACAAATGTGCCTGCGACCGACGCGCGAATCAAGAATCCTGCCTCGACGATTTTATTTGTGGACAGCGTTTGGTTGCGCGATCCGAACTCACGCCAGCCGATGTGCGGCGGGAACTGGATTGTCATGCCCCCGTGCCGCTATTGGAACTCTCCCTCGGGCGAAGAAGTAGACACATTCACAATTGTGCGCGAAGAGTGCAGTAGTGGACGCGCGTGGGGCTGGTACCAATATCGCGGTCAATCTTGCGGCAATCGTTTCCCCGCCTGCTGGATGTTGGAGAACGCACGCGGCTGGCGGTACACTTGGATGGAGTTTGGCGGCGCGTGGCCGTGGCATCGGCGTGAGCGCATGATGGTCGCCTTCGTGGACGGGCACGCGAAATCCTACACCCCCCGACAACTCGCGCAAGGCTGCGACCTCCAATCCCTGTGTCGTGGACGCATCTTAGACCCGCAACAGTACCTGTGGGATCTGGACGACTACTATTGATAGAGGGCGGCACGATGGAAATTCCGAAGCCTGTTGCGATTGGGATTGTCGTCGTTGTGGCGGTCGTTGCGCTGGCAGTGGTCTATTTCCTGTCGGGTGGCGCAGGCGGTGGGCGCAGTGGAGAGGTTCCCGCCAGTGCGTACCCTGAATACAAGCGCAACGAGCCGCTGCCCGATAGCGAACTTCAGGGCCCCACAGTTGCGCCCCCAATTGCGGGGGGCGGTCGAGGAGGACGCTAATCGCAAGCGCGGGCGCGGTCTACGCGCCCGCGCTTCACTTTATCCTTCTGGCTCCCGCCCGAACCGCTCCAGAAAGCGCGCATGTTGGTGGGCGAGGTTGTAAGGCGTCTGCGGCGCGGCGCACGCGGGCGCAGTGCAGTTGTACGCCAGCACCAGCGAGTTGACGCGCATCATCACTTGCTCCAGCCCTGCCCAAGTGCGCGCCTGCCACTCCAGAAATCGCTCTTCGCAAAGCTGTACCGCGCGCGGGTACTCCAGCTCGGCGATGCGCCACAAGCGGTCGCACTCGGCGCGCAGGCGTTCAATCTCGCGGGCGCGCTCCATCCAGTCGGGCAGCACGCCCGCGCTCTTCAGCAGCCGTATCGCAGGGCGCATCTCGGGCGGGGCGAACCACTCCTCGTCCAGCGGCAGCGGCTTGCCCTTGCCAGGCAGGTCGTCGAACTTGCCCTCCTGCATCGCCTCTTCAATCTTGCGCTCGGCGATGAGTTCAATCACCCGCTGGATGTCGAAGCCGCTCTCGCGCACGGCACGCTCCTACGATTGGGTGAGCGCACGCTCGATTTGCTCACGCTCCTGAGCACTGAGGTGCAGCTGCACTTCAGCGTCCGCCAGCGCAACGACGGTGTGCGCTTCGCTTCGGCGCAGCTCGTCCAGCAGCGCGTCAATCTTCTCTGGGGTCAGCCGTCGGCAGTAGATGTCGCCGACCTGCATCACGGGCGCGTCGCCGCAGTTGTTCAGGCACTCCACCTCGGTCAGCGTGAACAGCCCGTCGGGCGTCGTCTCGCCCAAGCGAATACCCAGCTTCTCTTGCAGATACTCCAGGATCCGATAGGCACCGCACAACATGCAGCTCAGGTTCGTGCAGACCTCCAGCATGTACTTGCCGACGGGCGTTTTGTTATACATCGTGTAGAAGGTGGCGACGCCCTCCACTTCGGCATAGGAACGCCCCAAACGGTAGGCGACCTCGGCAATAGCGTCAGCAGTCAAATGCCCACCGTACTCGCGCTGGGCAATCCACAGCGCGGGGAGCATCGCCGACTTCTTGTCAGGGTAGTGCGTCAGCAGCGCTTCCAGTTCCAAAACGGCGCGCTCCGAGAAGCGCAAGTTCAGCTCTTCGGGCTGCGGCGGCTTCGGACGCTCGGTAATCCGAATTATCGGCTCTTGCATAGCGAGAGAATTATACTACGCGCCCGCCACTCCCAGAAGGGGCTTGCCCCGCATCTCGCATGGAGTAGACTCGCGTCCGCATAGAGTAGACTCGCGCGTGCAGGGAGTAGACTCGCGCCTGCAGGGAATAGACTCGTGAGCGCAGGGAGTAGACTCGCGTCCGCAGGGAATAGACTCGTGAACACATGGAGTAGACTCGCACCTGCAGGGAGTAGACTCGCGTCCAGACGGACTCGCGCGAGCTATCGGGTATAATCCCTGTCGGAGGCATATCGCTATGAGCGTTCAAACCACCACTTCTGTCGGCTGGCGAGAGAAGCTCAAGGGGGATAACTACTTCCTCCACAAGCTGCACTCGCTTACGGGCATCTTCCCCGTCGGCTACTATCTCGTACAGCACCTGTTTCTGAACTCGATGGCAGCCATCGACCCCAAATACTTCAACGCGGTGGTCTACTTCTTCAACGCCATCCTTCCGAAACCGGTGCTGTGGGCGATGGAGCTGTTCTTCATCATCCTGCCCCTGCTGTTCCACTCGCTGTACGGCTTCGTGATTACCTATCACGGCAAGGCGAACATCTTCAAGTATCGCTACCGCGAAAACTTGGGCTACACGCTGCAGCGCGTAACGGGCGTGGTGATATTCCTGTTCCTGCTGTTCCATGTCTACTCGACGACGGTTAGCCACAAGCTCTACGGCAAGGACATCTCCTACGCGGGGATGCAGGCGCACTTCCAGAACCCGTGGGTGGTCGCGCTGTATGTGATCGGGATTACCGCCAGCTCGTACCACCTGTTCAATGGTATCTGGAACTTCTGCATCCGTTGGGGAATCACTATTGGCGAGCGTGCGCAGCGGAACCTGTATAAGTTCTGCATGGTCGGGTTCGTGTTGTTGACCGCGTTGGGCATTACGGCGTTGGCGGGCTTCTTTATGCACGAGGCGCCACCGAACCCGTTAGCGAATCATTAGGAGGGACTACGATGGCAAAGCGACAAGTAGCTGTTGTTGGCGGCGGTTTAGGCGGTCTGATGACCACGATGAAGCTCGCGGAGGCGGGCGTGCATGTGGATCTGTTCTCGCTTGTGCCCGTGAAGCGCTCGCACTCGGTGTGTGCGCAGGGCGGCATCAACGGCGCAGTGAACACCAAAGGCGAGGGCGACTCGCCGTGGATCCACTTCGACGACACGATTTACGGCGGCGACTTTCTGGCGAACCAGCCGCCCGTGTTGCGTATGTGCGAGCGTGCCCCAGCGATTATCTACCTGCTCGATCGCATGGGCGTGCCGTTCAACCGCACCCCTGAAGGCTTGATCGACTTCCGACGCTTCGGCGGCACGCGCCACCACCGCACGGCGTTCTCTGGCTCGACCACAGGGCAGCAACTGCTGTACGCCCTTGATGAGCAGGTGCGCCGCTGGGAGGTGGAAGGGCGCGTCACTAAGTACGAAGGCTGGGAGTTCCTGGGGCTGATTCTGGACGAGAACGGCGTCTGCCGCGGGCTGGTCGCGCAAGACCTGCGCACGATGGAGATTCGTGCCTTCCGCGAGGAGGCGGTCGTCATTGCTACAGGCGGACCAGGCATGCTCTTCAAGAACACGACCAACTCCATCATCTGCACGGGCAGCGCGGCGAGCATCTGCTACCAGCAAGGCGCGTACTACGCCAACGGCGAGTTCATCCAGATTCACCCGACCGCCATCCCCGGTGAAGACAAGTGCCGTCTGATTTCGGAGGCGGTGCGCGGCGAGGGCGGGCGCGTGTGGGTGCCCAAAGACCCCTACGACAAGCGCCACCCGCGCGACATTCCCGAAAGCGACCGCTGGTACTTCCTTGAGGAGAAGTATCCCGCCTACGGCAACCTCGTGCCGCGCGACATTGCCACACGCGAAATCTTCGATGTGTGCGTCAATCAGCGGCGCGGTATACAGGGCAAGAACCAAGTCTACCTCGACATCACCCACCTGCCCCGCCAGCAAATCGAGAAGAAGCTGCTGGGCATCCTCGAAGTCTACATCAAGTTCGTTGGGGAAGACCCGCGCGAGACGCCGATGCGCATCTACCCCGCCCAGCACTACTCGATGGGTGGGCTGTGGGTGGACTACGCGGTCAACGGCGATGGCTTGATGGAGCCCGTCCACCCGCGCAACCAGATGACCAACATCCCAGGGCTGTACGCCGTCGGCGAGGTGGACTACCAGTATCACGGCGCGAATCGGCTGGGCGCGAATTCGCTGCTGAGCTGCTTGTTCGGAGGCGAGGTCGCCGCGCCTGCCATCGTGGAGTACCTCAAGTCGCTGGAGACCTCCGCGTTCGACCTGCCCAGCACCCTCTACGAGCAGGAGCAGCGCAAGCACCAAGAGCAGTTCGAGGAGATCAGCAAGCGCAGCGGTACCGAGAACCCCTACCGCCTTGCTGACGAGATGCGCATCCTGATGGACGAGAATGTCACCGTCGTGCGCGAGAACCCGCGCCTGCAACGCACGCTGGAACAACTCAAGGAGCTACGCGAGCGCGTGCGGAATGTCAACATCTCTGACCACTTGGGCTGGACGAACCAGGTCATTCCGTTCGTGCGCACGCTGCAGCACCAGCTGGAGCTGGCAATCTGCATCACGGCGTGCGCCTTGGATCGCAACGAGAGCCGCGGCGCACACTACAAGCCCGAGTTCCCCCAGCGCGACGACGAACGCTACCTCAAGACCACGATGGCGCGCTGGACGCCCGACGGACCCGAGATTCACTACGAACCTGTGGATGTGTCGCTAATTAAGCCGCGTCCGCGCCGCTACGACACGCCCAAGACCGAGACCAAGACCGAAGCCAAAGTCGCGGCGGGCGTCAAGGGCGCGCAGTAGCGAGTCGGTAGCCCCCCTCCGTAGGTTCCCCTCGCGAAGCGGGGGGAACCGCGTGGGAGTTAGGTTGCCTGCTCCGCGAGGGGAACCGCGCCATACACCTGCTCGGTTCCCCATGCTTGCAGGGGGAACCTTAAGGAGGAGGTTAGGGTAGGCAAAATCCGCTGCGCAGGTATACTTCCCCACGCTATGCAACTGGCGATTGTGGGTCTGGGACGGATGGGCGGCAACATGGCGCGTCGCCTCGTGCAGCGCGGGCACCAAGTGGTCGGCTACTCGCGCACCCGCGCAACCGTCGACCAATATATCCCCTACGGCGTCATCCCCGCCTACAGCCCGCAGGAGGTGGTGGAGCGTCTTGCGCCGCCGCGCGTGGTGTGGTTCATGTACCCCGCAGGCGAGCCGACCGAGCAGGCGATTTTCGAGTTCGCGCCCCTGCTGCAAGCGGGCGACCTCATCGTCAACGGCGCAAACAGCTACTACAAAGACTCCATCCGCTACGCCGAACGCCTGCGCGAGTACGGCATCCACTTCGCCGATGTGGGCGTGTCGGGCGGCGTGTGGGGGCTGGAGAACGGCTACGGGCTAATGGCGGGCGGCGACCCCGAAGTGATTGCCCGCATCGAGCCAATCCTGCGCGACCTCGCCCCCGCGCCCGACAAAGGCTGGGTGCATGTCGGTCCCGTAGGCGCGGGGCACTACGCCAAGATGATCCACAACGGCATCGAGTACGCGATTATGCAGGCGTATGCGGAGGGGTTCGAGCTGCTGCGCCGCAAGGAGGAGTTCGCAGTAGACCTCGCCGCTGTTGCCGAAGCGTGGCGCTACGGCACGGTCATCCGCAGCTGGCTGCTGGATTTGATTGCGGACTTCCTGCAGGAAGACCAACAGCTGAGCGACATCGCGCCCTATGTCGCCGATTCGGGCGAGGGGCGCTGGACGGCGCACGAGGCGATTGACTTAGGGTCGCCTGCGCCGCTCATCACGCTGGCGTTGCACGAGCGGTTCCGCAGCCAAGACTCGGAGGGCTTCCAGTACCGCTTCCTGGCGCAGCTGCGCCGCGCCTTTGGCGGGCATGCAGTCAAGAGAGCAGTCGATGACAAGCAATCGTGAAGAGATTGTTGTTCGCGAGCGTCAAATTGAGGACATTCTGGCGACCTACACAGACCTTCTGGGTCAGATACTGGGCGCATCTGCGCCGCTGCGAGTGTTGGCGCGTCAGCTGGAGCTGCCCGATGGCGGACGACTGGATTTGATTTGCCTCGGCGGCGGACAACTCTACCTCGTAGAAATCAAAGTGGAACCTGCACGCTCAGAATTCGTCCAGCAAACTGCGCACTACCTCGCTCAAATTCCCATCCTGCAGCAGCAGGGCGAACTGCCAGCAGGTAGCGTACAAGGCTACTTGCTTTCCCCGCGCATCTCGCCCCGTTTGCTATCCGAATGCCAGCAATACCAGATCCACGCAATCGAGTACGCGCCATCCCGCGTGTTGCAGCATTTCTACATGAATTTCCAGCAACATCTCAGATTCAATCGTCTAACCACACATAATCACGGTGTCTGGCACTTGGGGGTGACGAATCCGATTATCCAGACGCTGACAACTACTCCTATGCAGGATATAGACGGCATTGCTGCCCAAACGAAGCTTGCTCCAAGCACGGTCAAAAGCTACCTGACTTTGCTGGAGCAGTTAGGCTTGGTGAAGAGCAAAGGAACTCTCTATCACCTCACGGACTTGGGCAGGCAATACGCTGCAGTGATGACTCCGCACAGCCGCTCTCTTTCGGAGGGGCAGGCAGAGGTTTTGCGCGAGTTTATCACGCGCAACCCGTTTGCCAGCGGCGTTACACTTGGCATCTTCACCGTTGTGGAATGCACGGTGAGCCTTGCGAAAAACCAGTATCCTGTACCGCTTGCGATGCTGAGTGATTACTTCACCTTCGCGGTAGGCAACGAGACGCGCTGGAATAAGCCAAAGACGCGACACGACGCAACACGTATGTATGTGGAGTACGCGGCTCAACTGGGGCTGCTGGCGCGTATCGGTGATCGTGTTTACTTGACACCCACAGGAGCGCAGTTCACCCTCGTCTTGCAACTGCACAAGTCAATTCACTTGGTCGCGCCACTGATGCACGAGTAGGTTTCCCGCAGGCAGGTATCCTTAACCCCGCCATGACTCCGCGCGAGACGACGATTGTTATCTTCGGGGCGACGGGCGACCTGACCCGACGCCTGCTGCTGCCCGCGCTGCTGCAACTGTGCCGCGCACGCGCCCTGCCCGACACCGTGCGCATCCTCCTCTACGCCCGACGCCCCTACACCCTGCAGACCTACCTCGCCGAAGTCGAAGACGACCTGCGCGCCGCAGGCAAACCGCTCGACGGCTGGCGCGAGTTCCGCACCCGCTTCGTCGCCTATGTGCAGGGCGGACTGGACGAACACGGCGTGTGCCAACTGCACGACCATATTCGCGGCAACGCGCTGTTCTACCTCGCGCTGCCCCCAGGCGCGTTCGCCACTGCCAGCCAACTCCTCGCCCGCGCGGGACTGCACGACGAAACGCACGGCTTCCGACGACTCGTCATCGAAAAGCCCTTCGGCTACGACCTCGAAAGCGCACAAACGCTCGACCGCCAAGTGCGCGAACACTGGCGCGAAGAGCAAATCTTCCGCATCGACCACTACCTCGGCAAGGAGACCGTGCAGAACATCCTCGTGTTCCGCTTCGCGAACCTGCTGCTGGAGCCGTTGTGGAACCGCAACTATGTCGAGCATGTGCAAATCACGGCGGCGGAGACGGCAGGGCTGGAAGGGCGTGCGAGTTATTACGACCAAGCAGGCGCCCTGCGCGATATGATTCAAAACCACCTGATGCAACTGTTCACGCTGACGGCGATGGAGCCGCCCAGTAGCCTCGTGTACGACGACCTGCGCACCGAGAAGGTGAAAGTCCTCAAGAGCGTGCGCCCCATCCCGCGCAGCGCGGTGAACGCCTTCGCCGTGCGCGCCCAATACACCGCTGGCGAGGTGGACGGACGGCGCGTGCCCGGCTACCTTGAAGAGGAGGGCATCCCGCACGATTCGCGCACGGAGACCTACGCCGCCATCAAACTCTATGTGGACAACTGGCGCTGGCGGGGCGTGCCGTTCTATTTGCGCACGGGCAAACGCCTCGCCGCCGACCGCAGCGAAATCGCTGTGCAGTTCAAAACGCCCCCGCTGCACCTGTTCCGCGAAACGCCGCTGGATCGGCTGGAGCCGAACTGGTTTCTGTTCGAGATGAAGCCCGCCGAAGCCATCTACCTTGTGGCGCAAGCGAAAAAGGTCGGGCTGGAGTTGACCCCGCGCACGCTGGTGCTGCGTGCGCCCTACCGCGAGGCGGGACAGGAGGGCTTTGACGCCTACACTACGCTGCTGCTGGACGCGCTGGAGGGCAACCGCCAGCACTTTTTGCGCTTTGATGAGGTGGAGTGGGCGTGGCGCGTGTTAGACCCCATCCTCAAGGCGTGGCAAAGCGACGACAGCCCCCTGCCCACCTACCCCGCAGGCAGCGAGGGTCCCCCCGAAGCCGTGCGCATCTTGGACAGCGAACAGCACCACTGGCGCCCTCTGCGGGGATGAAGTAGGGCGACGCAAGGTTGTGGAGTGAGGGCATCACCTGCAAGCGGTCTGCAGACCGCGGCGCATGGTCTACAGACCACAAGCCATGGTCTACAGACCGCGGACGCCGGTCTACAGACCGCAAGCCATGGTCTGCAGACCGCGGGCGATGGGAAGCCGCCATCAACAGGAGTCGCCCCCTGTGCGTCGAACTTAGCCGACGGAGGACTGACCATGCGAACCGATTTTGTCAAGCGACGCGACCGTGAGTTTGAAGCGCAAGTGGCGCAGTTTCTGGCGAACCTCGGACCCGTCAAAACCGCGCTGGGACTGCCCGCCAACTGGGAAGCGCAACTGCAGACGCGCAAAAACAGCTTCACCACCGCGCTAAACAGCTTAGACCTCGCCGAAGCGAACTACCGCCAAGCCAAGCAGACCAAAGACGCCGCCCGCCGCAACCTTGTTGGAGAGCGCCCTGCGCCACCGCTTTTAGACCCCGATGCGGTATACTCGTTTACGAGGCGAGCTGAATGAGCCTGCGCGGTGTCGTTCGGGGACGCATGATAGAACTGGAAGAAGACCCCCACCTGCCCGATGGCGCAAAGGTGGAGGTGCAAATATCTGTGCCCACAACCAATCCTTTCTGGGGCTTACTGCGCGATTACGCCGACTTGCTCTCCGAGATCGAGCAAGAAGTGATGACCGAACGCGAACGCACTCAGTGGAGATCCGCCGATGGAGAAGGCGCTGATTGACACCGACATCTGGCTGGATATTATGAAAGGGGTTCATCCGCGTGTGCGTGAACACGCCGAGGTTTACTGGAATACCTTTGGACAGTTCACCCTGTCCGTGATTACCGTGGCGGAGGTGGTGCGGGGTTTAGTCAAGCGTCAACGGGTAGAGGCGCTGGCACGATGGCGTGCGGAAATGGAGGCGTTAGAAATCCTGCCGATAGATCGGGCAGTAGGGGACTTGGCAGGCGAATTGTATGCGCGTTTAGAGCAGGCAGGCACGCCAATAGGGCGTTGGGATCCGCTGATAGCGGCGACGGCGCTGCATCATCGGCTGGTGTTGGTGTCAGCGAATGCGCGTCATTATGCGCGTGTGGTAGAGGTAGGTTATCCACTGCGTGTGGAGAACTGGCGTGAGGAGGGATAGAGGCGTTGCTGAAGATAGAGCATACGCGAGGGAATCAGGCAATCTTCACCTTCCACCACACCAACCCGCGCGCATGGTGGACGATTCTGGTGGCGGTGCAGCAGGGCGGGTTCCGCATCGTGGACTTTTTCCCTGTGCAGAGCGAGTACAAAGTGAACCCGCACATCCGCAACAAGCAGGCGTTAGACATGGACTTGGTGCTGATTTGCCGCAAGCGGTCGTTGCCGTTCCAGCCGTTAGCGCACACGCCCGCCGACGCGCTACAACGCGCCCAACAAATCGTGGGCGCTTACGGGAACGGCGCGCGCAACCTGATGTACCTGCACTTCGTCGGCGAGCTGTTGCGATCCGCCAGTTGCGCCGAGTCGGGCTGGGAGCCGACCGCGAATGGTTCGAGGGCGCGCTTCGAGCCTTCGAGGAGGTCTACGCCGCTGCGTCGATACCCGCGCAAGATTCGCCCACGGAGCAGCTGACCCTGTTTGAACACAAGGCGCACTACCCCGCACCGTGACACTGCGGCTTGCAGGGTATCTTATCCCGTGATGCAAGCTGAGCTATTCGGG
>Ga0079992_132241_pt1 | contig 17974 bp, 17 predicted proteins | sample FaiFalFF_MnMetaG_3_FD_69197 | JGI IMG/M metagenome (GOLD analysis project Ga0079992, IMG submission 69197) | Freshwater microbial communities from Yellowstone National Park, Wyoming, USA - Fairy Falls B (FF_Mn_B) MetaG (SPADES assembly) (version 2) | ecosystem: Environmental > Aquatic >... | reverse complement strand
CATGCAGGCGAGGTAGGGATGTGGCGGCGATTAGTGACGGAGCAGGAGACGCTGATTAGCATCGGCATCTTCGGTGTGTTGGTGATGCTTGCCGACGCGGCGAGCGACCTCGGATGGACAGGCTGGGCTGTGGCGGTCCGAATCGTAGGGATTCTCTTGCTGACAGGGCTGGTAGGCTACACCGTGTGGCAACGGCGTCGGATCCGGGCGTTTCCCGTGCCTTTGATGTTCACCACCGAAACCGACCGTGAGGTTGCACGCCGCCATTTTGAGCGATTTGTCGATTCGCATCGGTTGCCCCTCAAGACGATAGAGCGTTGCACCTCGGTTCCACGCAGCGACCTGCTCATTGTGCTAAAAAGCGACCCTCGCAGCAAAGCCGCGCCAGCCTGGGAGGAGGCGTGGCGCGACCTGCTTCAAGAGTGGGAGCGCGATGTCGATTCCCGAATAGCACGCTTTCTCGGTACCAACGAATATCTAAGCTATCATATCTTCCCCCATGTGTGGTTGCCGTTGGCATTTGCGCTGGGCGCCTCGGTCGGCTTGCGACGCGCCATCGTGCTATACCATCGCCAGCAAGATCGGTTCTATCGAGTGCTGGATTTGACCAATCCGCGCTGCCTGTTCGAACCGCCCGGTGAGCAGACGCCTGCGCCCGACAAGGTGCCACCCGATTTCGAAACGCTACCCTCCGGCGAGCGGCTCGCACTCCACATCGGCATCACCGATCGCCATCCCTTCCCCCAGTTTGAAGCCTACCATGACCATGCCCATGTGGTCAACGCCGCAGTGGTCTACCGACAGGCACTGGAGCCCGAAAGCGACTGGCTGCCCTATGTGCAACATCTCCATCGGGAGACGCAACCCTTGATAGGCAAATATCCGCAGGTCGATATCTGCTTGGCGATGCCCGCGCCCATTGCCTTTGCGCTGGGAATGGCGCTCTCCCGAACACCTAAAATCCGAATCTGCGACTATCAGAACGCCCAGTATATCCCCGTCTTTGCGCTTGAGAAGATTGAGAAACGCCTGCCATTTGACTGAGCTTGCGAAAGCAGGAATCGAACAAGCAGCAGGAGTATTAAGTAGCGGGTAGAATCAAGGAAGCAGGGAGTGCGCCGATGGAAAGGCATGCGGTTTGGCTGGCAGCGTTGCTGCACGATATCGGCAAGTTCCAGCAACGGGCGGTATGGGGGTCCGGTGTGTCCCACGAAGAGCTGGGCGCGCGCTGGTGCGAGCAACCCTACTTCCAGCAGTTCGGCAGCGACCTGGCGGAGGCGGTGCGACAACACCACAACTGCAACTTCCCGCGCACCAACGAGCAGCGTACCCGTCTGTATCAGCTCGTGCAGCTGGCAGACCACTTGGCAGCAGGCGAGCGCGAGACGGAAACGCGCCCGCAAGAGAAGCCACCCCAAAGCCGACTGGTGAGCATCTTCTCGCGCATCCCGCTGGAATGGCAAAACCAAAAGCAGGACCAAAAAGAAGATGCACCACGAACCTACCCACCCGAAAAACGCTATCCCGTGCAAGCCCTCAATTGGGAGAGTGAGTTGCTGCTCCCCCAGGAGACCCCTCCCGCAGCGGACGACAACCCCTACAAACGGCTCTGGGACGAGTTCCAGAGCGAGTGGCAGGCGTTCACAGCAAACCGCACCTACGCCGAAGCCGACTTCCGCACGATTCTGGCGTTGCTGGAGAAATACACCAGCTTCATCCCCTCCGCCACGCCGTGGGAAGAAGCGGACGAGCGCACCGTGCCCGATGTGTCGCTGTATGACCACCTGCGCGTGACAGCGGCGATTGCGGCGTGCCTCGACAAGCAACTGCTACCCGAAGTGCTGGAGCAGGTGTGGGATGCCATTATAAGGAAGAGCGAAGGTGCGGGCAGTCGGGGCGAGGAGACCGCGCTCCTGTTGCTGGTGAAGGGGGATCTGTCGGGGATTCAGGACTTTCTGTACCTGACGGGGCGTGGGGGCGTCGCCAGCGGGCTGAAGGGACGCTCCGCCTTCCTGCAGCTGCTGACCGAAGCGGTCGCCGATTTCGTGCTGCGCCAACTGGAGCTGCCGCCCGTGTGCCTCCTGCTTGCCAGCGGTGGGCACTTCTACCTGCTTGCGCCTTACAACCAAGCCGCAACCCTGGAGGGACTGCGCACCACCATCAGCCAGAAACTGCTGCAGGCGTTTCAGGGCGACCTGCGCATGCTGCTGGAGTGGGTGCCGCTCACCACCACGGACCTGCTCAGCTCCGATGCCATCAGCGGCAAATGGGATGAGCTGGCAATTCGAATGGGGCAGCGCAGGCAACAACTCTGGGCGGAGCTGCCCGACAGCGACCTCCAGCGGCTGTTCACACCCGAGCAACGCGCCACCGATGCCGAATCGCTGTGCCAAGTGTGCTACGGCGTGTATGTAGGTGGGCGGGTCGACGACGGCGTGCGCAAGTGCGGTCGCTGCCTCTCGTTCGAGGAGCTGGGCATAAAGATGCGTCGCCCCACCGCGCTGGTGATTCAGCAGATAGACCCGACGGATCCCCAACAAAACGCGAAGTGGGACGACGCGCTGCAGGCGTTCGGCTGGCGGGTGTGTGTCGTGGAAGAGGGTCAGTCGCTGCCGAATGTGTCGCCGCCTGTAATCCATGTGAGCTTCACGCCGAACGGCTTCATCCCCGCGCGCCGTCAGGATGGGTGGAGTTATCTCTTCCGTCCGTTGGCGACCGCGACACCCAAGTTTATTGGGCAACGCCTGCCCGACTTCGAGGAGATTGCCGAGAACAGTGAGGGCGCGCCGTGGCTGGGCGTGCTGCGCATGGATGTCGATTCGCTGGGCAGGCTCTTCGCACACGGGCTGAAGCCGAAAGCCACGCTGAGCCGCATGGCGACGCTCAGCCGCACCGTGCGCCTCTTCTTTGAGGGCTATGTCGCCCACCTGTGCGAGCCGTATGCCCAAAAGCGGCAGCTCTACCTGCTGTATGCGGGTGGCGATGACCTGTTTGTGGTGGGCGCGTGGAGCATCCTGCCCGAACTGGCACGCGCCATCCGAAACGCCTTTCGGCAACTGGTGGGCGCAGACCATATCACCCTCTCGGCAGGCATCGCCATCAGCCACGCCAACACGCCGCTCTATCAACTGGCGAAGAGGGCGCTCACCGCGCTGGACGAGCAGGCGAAGGAGTACGAGTGGCACCTCAACGGGCAGCGGCGCGAGAAGGACGCCATCAGCTTCCTGCAGACGCCGATGGGCTGGGGCGAGTTCGAGCGCGTGTACCAAGCGTTCCATCAGGTGTGTCAGATGGTGCAAGGCACGGATGGCAAGCCGCCTGTGCCCCGCGCGCTTATCGCCCGCTTGGCGAGCATCGCGGAGCTTTATAAGCGCAACGCCGCCCATGTGCGCAAGCAGGTGCGTGCAGCCGCCCAGAACAAGACCGACCTCACCTTCTATGCCCGCTGGCTCTGGCGCGGCATCTACCACCTCACCCGCTTCGCCGAGCGACACAAAGAGTGGTATGGCAGCATCATCGATCTTCGCGACCAACTCAACAACGCTAACAGCGGGCTAATCCAGCATCTGCATATCGTTGCCCGCTGGGCAGAACTCTACACACGCAGCAGCAAGGAGGGATAGGTGATGAATCAGCAGCAGAATAGACCACAATCGGAGCCGTTTACAGTCGAAGAGGTACAACGAGCCATTCGCGAGGGTGGGCGCGCCCTCGTCGAGCTGGCAGAGCGCGTCGGCAGAAGTGTCAAAAAAGAGGGATTGACCACGAACCAGATTCGCAACATCTACGGCTTGGTCAAGCAGATAGAGATGCGGATGAAGGCTGCCCAACGGCAGAATACTGCAGGCAACTGGGAGCATGAGCTGGTGATGCTTAAGCCGAAGATGGCGTATGCGGCTGCCCGCGCTAGCGGTCGGGGCGCAGAGATACTCGCGCGCGTGCTGTCGCATGCCATCGACGAAGTGGGCAGCGATGCCCGCAAGTTCGCTCGCTTTGTCGACCTGTTCGAAGCCATTCTCGCCTATCACAAGGCAGCAGGAGGGAGATGAGCATGGCAAACAGCATCCAGATGATGGGCAAAGTGGTGATTACGGGCGGGATTCGGTTGGTCACGGGCTTGCACATCGGCGGCGCCGCCGCGGGCTTGGACATCGGTGGTGTGGACAACCCCATCATCCGCCATCCCGTCACGCGCGAACCGTATATTCCCGGCTCCTCGCTTCGGGGCAAGATCCGCGCCCTGCTCGAACGCGCCTATAACTTACCCCTCAACAAAAAGGTGCAAGATGTGCGCCTCCACGAGTGCTACAACGAAACCGAGTACGCAAAGTGCGCCATCTGCCATGTGTTCGGCATATCGCCGGGGGAGCGCGAGCGAGGGGCTGCACAGGGTGACCAAGCCGACCGCAGGGGCGAGTGGGGTTCCTTCAAACCAACCCGATTGGTGGTGCGCGATGTGAATCTCGCGGAGCAGTCCCGTGCCGAACTCGAAACCGCCGATACCGACCTACCCTACAGCGAGGTGAAGTGGGAGGCGTCCATCGACCGCATCACTTCCGCCGCCGTGCCCCGCCAGAACGAGCGCGTGCCCGCAGGCGCACGCTTCGAACCGTTCGAGATGATTTACACTCTCTACCGCCTCAACGGCAACGACTGGCAGCGCGATGCCGATTGGCTTGCGGTGGTGTTCGAGGGGATGCGCCTGCTGGAGGACGACTATCTGGGCGGCTACGGCTCACGCGGCGCAGGCAAAATCGCCTTCGAGAACCTGAAAGTCGAATGGCGCCCGCTTGCCTACTACCGAGGTGAAGGCGAGGCGATTGTGCTGGCTCCAACGCTTGACCTGCGCGACCAAGCGAAGATTAAGGGGCTTGTCAACGAGATTACGCAACGCTTGCAGGGTGGATGATGCAAGGCACGGTCGTCTACACGCTGCGGTTTCGTGCGCCGCTGCATATCGGCGAGCGCGGCATTGGGCAGGAGGAGACGCGCGACTATGTGCCCGCCGACACGCTCTTCAGCGCGCTCTGCACGATGTGGAGCCTGCTGTACGGGGTGCAATCGCTCACCGACGACCTCCTAACGCGTTATGGCGATTCGGGGCGCGAGCCGTTCTTCCTGACCTCAGCGTTCCCCTTCGCAGGCGAAGTGCGCTTCTACCCCAAGCCCCTGCGCCCGCCGAACAGCGACCCTGAATCCGCCAAACGCTGGAAGAGCATCCGCTGGGTCTCCGAGCGTGTGTTTCAGGCATATCTCAACGGCGAACCCGTCGAGTGGGGGCGTCAAGACAACACCCCCAACGGCAACGACCGACGGCTGCTGCAGGACGGCGCGATACTCATCCAACCCGACGAGCGGCAATCGCTGCAGGATTTTTGGGACTACGAGGCGGACGATTTGCGGGTCTACCACACGGCGATTGTGCCGCGCGTGGTGCTGGATCGCATCACGAACGCCTCGCAAATCTGGCAGTTCGGTGAGGTGCATTTTAGGGAGGGCTGCGGGCTGTGGTTCGCGGTGCAGTTCGGTGAGCCGCGCGTTCAGGAGCGGTTCGAGGCGTGCCTGCGGTTGCTGGGCGATACGGGGCTGGGTGGCGAGCGCGGTGCAGGACGCGGGCTGTTCTGCTTCGAACGCAGGGAATGGACGCTGCGAACGCCTGCCGACCCCAGCGCGTTTATCACCCTCTCGCCGTGGCTGCCTGCCAACGACGCCCAACGGGGCTGGCTGCGTGCGGACGGTTCGGCGTATGAGCTGACGCTCAAGCGCGGCTGGCTCGGCTCGCCCTTCGCCAACAACCTGCGCCGCAAGGAGGTCTGGATGGTGCGTGAAGGCGCCGTGATCGCTCACCCACCCGAGTTCCGTGCGGGGCAACTAATAGACCTTGCGCCTGACCTGTCGCCCCATCCCGCCTACCGCTATGCCTACGCCTTTCCCGTGGGGGTGAAATGAGATGGCAACGCAAACCTATCGGCTGGAGATTCTCAGCCCGACCCATATCGGCAGCGGGCAGGAGTATAGTGCGCTCGACGGCGTCTTCCAGAACGGACACTGGTACCTGATTGACCTCAACAAGGTGGTGGAGCGCAGCAAAGAGGACCCGACCAACCTGGCGAACGCGATGATGCAGCCGGGTTTCAACTGGGCAAGCTGGCTGCAAAAGCGCAACATCCCGCCCGCTGAGGTCGCTGCTCATAGCGTTGCCTGCCCGCAGAACCCTGGCAGCACCAAAATCCGCGCCTGCATCCGCGACCCCTTCTGGCGTCCCTACATCCCCGGCAGCACGCTCAAAGGCGCAATCCGAACCGCAATTCTGGAAGAGCTGGTGACTGCCGAATCGCCCCAAAGACGCCAGCAGTGGGCGCGACAAGCCGTCCGGCGCAATCAGGAGGGCAAGTCCCCTGACCGCCGCTATGTGGCACGCAACACCATCGAGCGCGAGCTGCTCATCGGCAAGATGCCTAACCGAGCCAACGAATCGAACTACGACCTGCTGCGCGCGCTGCATGTAAGCGACTCGGAGCCAGTGGATGCCAAACAGGTGCAGATTGGGCTGACTTGGGTGCATACGCTGCGCAACAATCAGCTCGTGCCGAAGCGAGTAGGGCAGGAAGAGTATAAGATGTTCGTGGAATGGCTGCGCGTGGGTGCGCAGACGCGCCTGACCATCCGAATCGACGAGCGGCTGCTGCAAGGCGACTACTTGCAGCAGCTCGGCTTCGGCAAGGCGCAAGTTGAGACGCTACGCGATTTCACCGTCGCCTGCAACGAGCGCGCCGCCGCACTGATGGAACACGAAGCCGCGTTTTATGAGGACCATGGCTTGCCTGCCATCGCTCGGTTTTATCAAACGCTGCTGGATCGGCTTCAACAAGTAGAAAGGGTGGGAGGCTTCGTGCTGAACATCGGCTGGGGTGGCGGCTGGGAGACGAAGACCGTCACCAACCCGCTTACGGAGGGCTTGGACGAGGAATATGAGCGCATCCGCCAAACTTACAATCTGGGGCGGCGAGGCGCAGATGTGTTCCCCAAAACGCGCCGAGTAGCCTATCAAGGCGATCAGCCTTTCGCCCCGCTTGGCTGGATCGCACTCATACCCGAGGTGGAGGGACGATGAAACTGTTTATCTTTGTCGGCACGGGGAGATATGAGCCAGTCACTTATCGCTGGAGTAACCGCGAGAAGCACACAAAGTTCTTCTCGGAGGCACTTGTGGAGTGGCTTCAACCCCAGACAACCTGTGTCATGCTCACCGACACGGCTCGCCAGCACCAGAACTGGCAAGAGCTGAAGCCCCTTTTGCAGCAGCGCACCGAAATCCGCGAAGTTCACATTCCCGACGGCAAAAGCGAGCAGGAGCTGTGGCAGATTTTTCAGTGCCTCGCGGACGCAGTGGAGCCTAAAGATGAACTGGCGTTCGACATCACCCACGCTTTTCGCTCTCTGCCTCTGCTCACTCTGTTGGCAATGGCTTATCTTAAGCAGGTCAAAGAGGTTCAGATTCGGCATCTGCTGTATGGGGCATACGAGGCGCGTGAAAACGAGATTGCCCCTGTGTTCGACCTGACCCCCTTTGCCGAACTGCTGGACTGGCTCACGGCAGCCAAGATGTTTATCACCACGGGCAACGCCAGTGAGTTAGCCCAGCTGCTGGAGCAAATCCAAAACGAGGCGTGGCGTGAACAGCTTGTTGATCAGTCCCCTCGCCATCTCAAGGGACTTGCTAAAGCACTCACAGAAGTTTCCCATCACTTTCTGCTTAGCCGAGTGCCCCGACTGGCAGAATCGGTACAGAAACTCCAATCGCGTCTTGAATCGTCGGATGGAGCGCGCGCCGAGGCGAGGGTTTGGGTGCCTCCGCTGATACCTTTGCTCGAACACATCACGGAGACCTACCGCCCCTTCGCGGATGACGACCTGCGCACCCAGGCGAAGCTTATCGCATGGTACAAAGAGCATGGGCACATCATACAGGCGATGACCCTCGCACGCGAGTGGATTATCAGCTATCGACTTCACCAGCAGGGCAAAGACTGGCGCTGCGATAGGAACGCACGCGACCGGATGGAGCAGTATCTCAATGAGCATGCCAAGTGCGACCCCCTCTGGAGCAAAGTGCGCGACCTGCGGAACGACCTTGCCCACTGCGGCTTCGGACGCGCCAAAGGCGAAGTATTAAAGCCTGGCTCGATTCGCGACACGGCACACAAGGTGGTGGAAGAGATTCTAAAGATGTCGGAAGATATTGACAGAACGGTTCAATCGGATATCATTTCAGCAGCACATCGGGAGACAAAATGCGATGGTGAAACACAGTCCGAGGGTGAACGCGCCTGAATGGAGAGAGCCTCAGCGCGCACAGCAGACCAAGATCGAGATTGAGATTATAACTCCGCTGTTTGGAGGGGGGTATCAGACCCGCGAGTGCGACACACTAATCCCTGTGCGCGCTGCGTCGGTGCGAGGTCACCTGCGCTTCTGGTGGCGGGCAACCGCTGGTGCCCAGTATTCATCGGTTGATGAACTCTATCGCCACGAGTGCGATTTATGGGGAGGAGCCTCAACTCCAGAGCAACCCCTTGCGGGCAAGGTAGCCGTTCGAGTGGAAATCCTGAATAAAGGCACCTCAAAATTGTATAAGGATATCGCCCCGCGCCCAACGGCTAAAGAGGGTCCCTTACACGGCTTTTTTCTGTTTCCGTTTCAAGCGATCAAAAGCGAAAACCTTCCGGAAGCAAAAGGGCTTGAGGGAGTTCAGTTTCGGCTCTGCTTGCAGTATGATTCCTGCCTGAACGATGAGCAACGGCGAGAGGTCGAAGCGGCTGTCAAAGCGTGGTTGGTTTTCGGCGGGATTGGAGCACGCACGCGGCGCGGCTGCGGCGCCCTCAAAGCCACCAAAGCGGAGTGGCAACTTCCCAGCGATCGAGATCGTTGCGAAAAATTCATCGAGCAACTGCTGCTTCATCGGGGCGTCAACCGTGCCTGTGACTACCCGACACTGGTCGGTGCAACGATGATTATCGGTCAACCTCAACAAGATGCGATTGCTGTCTGGCGGGAACTGGGACGGTTTTGGGCACGATTCCGCAAGGGTCACTTCCCCGGTAACTACAACCCTATGTCAGGAGGACAGTGGAGTGATTACAGGCAAGTACTCTGCAAATTGTCAACCAATCCAGGCGATTCCCTTGCATTGGTGAAGCCCTACCTGGGGCTCCCTATTGTCTACCAAAAATTTCAAGGCGCCTGTTTTCACGGCACGATCGAACCCGCGCAAAGCGGTCGAATGGCGTCACCGGTCATTCTCAAGCCTGTCGCGCTTGATAACGGACAGTTCGCTCCACTCATCCTGGTGATGCGCACTAAGAAACCTGAACGAATAAAGATCGATAACAAGGAATATTCACTCCAAGCACCGACTTCAGACCGGGTGCTGCAAGCGCTGCAGGCAAACGATGTGTTGGATGCAGTCATCAATGCTGCCAAACGGCACTTCCCAAGTGCTCAAGTGATTCCACTATAGGAGGGATTTTGCGATGGCGTTCTTGGTGGTTTTTTCAATAGGACCTGTGCAGGAGTTTATTGCGGCTTCGCGGCGCACGGCTGACCTCAAAGCCGGCTCGCAGCTGCTGGTCGAAACGGCTCGCCGAGTTGCCGAGTTTTTGGAAAGCAAAAATGCTGAGCTTATCTTTCCTGCCAGTTCCGAAATCGATCCACCCAATAAACTGCTCTGCGTTGTGGAAAATAACCCTGAAGAACTGGTGCAAGAAGCGCATCGAGTTGCTCAAGATTATCTCTGCAAAGAGTGGCAAAAGGTAAGTCAATCAGTTGCTTCTCTGATTAATGAAAAATTGGCAAAGCAGCAAATCGACCAGTTTCTGGGGTTCTATGCGGCATGGGTGCCTTTGGATGGTGATTATGCCCGTGCGTGGCAAGAGGTTGAACGGCTGCTGGCGGGGCGCAAGGCGTTGCGCGACTTCAAACAGCCTCCATGTTCGCTAGAGCTGCCTAAAAGCCCCCTTGATCCTACCCGCGATACCGTTGTTAAATTGCAAGACGGTTCCCGTGTCTGCGAAGAGGCTCAGCGACATTTCCAGCTACGCCTTAAACCGCGGGAAACGCTGGACGCCGTTTCTCTCCTAAAACGCATTAAGGGGCGAGAAATGGGCGCACATGTACCCTCCACCAGCGAAATGGCGCTACGCTCCATCTGGAGCCTCGCACAACAGAAGGCTCCCCAAGCTGTGAGCGAAATGGAGCAAGTGGCACAACAGTTTAGAATAAGTGAGGTTTGCGACCTCTTCTTTCCAGGGCGATGGGACGATTTGGATACTGACCAGGAGCTGGATAAACCAACTCGTCAGCATCTGAGTAAGCTGCGTGAAACGATTTTGAAAACTGTCGGCGTGCCCGAAGAGCGTGTTGCCTATTATGCGGTTCTGCTGGCGGATGGTGATCGTATGGGGCATTGTATCGGTCAACTTCGGACAAAAAAGGAACATCAAGAGTTTTCCCAGCAAGTAGCCCATTTTGCCCAACAGGTGCCGAATATTGTGAAGCGACATGAAGGCTATTTGGTCTACTGTGGGGGCGATGATGTGCTGGCGTTGCTGCCTGCCAATCGCGCCCTCGCCTATGCTCAAGATCTCCATCAAACTTTTTGCCAGCATATTCCCCAAACGACGCTATCCGCCGGCATCGTGCTGGTGCATCATCTGGACAACTTGCAGAGTGTGCTGGAGTGGGCGCGTCAGGCGGAGCGCGAAGCAAAGAAGATACGCAACGCTCTTGCTGTTGCACTTCATCCCCGTAGTGGTGAAGCCCTAACTGCTGTCATTAATTGGCAGGATTTCCCGATATGGAGTGAATGGATTAGTGCCTTTCGGCAGGGTTTGGCACGCGGTTTCCCCTATGAGCTGTACGCGCTTGCAAGGGACTATGAACAGGTTAATATCCCCTCTGAGGTGCTGAGAGCCGAGGCGGAACGCATATTGCAGCGTAAGGAAGGCAGTGAGCGCGTTCAAGCGAACATCCCCGACTGGGCAATCCAGTCAGTGTCCAAACTGAAAGAGTTCGCGCAGCTTTTGATTATTGCCCGCTTCCTTGCCGATTATCCAGAGGTGAGTTGATGGCGGCGAAGATTGTATGCATCGAGGCACTTGACCCGTTGCTGTTTCGAGATGCGCGCCCCTTTAGCAACGAGCTGGGCGCACTGATGGCGCAGAGCCTGCCGGTACCGATGCCGGGCACCGTTGCAGGTTTTATTCGCACCTTTGTCGGCAACCAGCAGGGTTGGAACTGGAAGTGTGATTTCCAGCGCGCGCTCGCGATCAAAGTGTATGCGCCATTACTTTGGCGTCAACGAGGTTTCACTGGTGAGGGCGAGTTCATCCTACCCACCCCAGCAGATGCCCTGATTTATCGTGAGGGCAGCAACCTCCAAGTTGCTGTTCTGCGACCCTTCCAGCCACCCGCTAATGCCGGCTGCAATCTACCCCATCGCAAGCTCCTACCTCTCCGAGTCGAGGTAGACACAAAGCCCGAAGGTGGATATGGCTTTTGGAAATGGAGCGACCTGCAGGACTGGCTTTTAGACAAGCCCAAAGTGCCCTCTGAACCAATCGAAGGCTTGCTGCGCGAGACGCGCGTGCATGTCGCTATCGACGACACAAAAGGCACCAGTGAGGAGTCGCATCTCTACACAGTGGAGTACCGTACCTTTGAGCACCTGCAAGGAAGCGCCTACTATCGGTGGAGCTTGCTGGCACGCGTGGATATGCCTGATGATATGGAGGTCACTTTCGATGGGATAGGGCTGCTGGGTGGTGAGAAGCGCATCGCATATCTGCACGAAGCGAATTGGTGGCTCAATTGCCCTGATTCTCTCCGCGCAGCTCTCTCGTCCACGCGCTATGTACGGATGATGTTAGCGACCCCTGCCATCTTCAAGAGTGGCTGGAAGCCCGATTGGCTCAATGACGATTTGGAAGGCTCACCGCCGAGTGCGCCCAATGTTCGGCTGCAGCTGATAGCGGCTGCTGTCAAACGACACGAGGCGGTCAGCGGCTGGAATTATGCTAAGCGGTGTCCCAAACCCGTGCGCTGGTTGGTACCTGCTGGCTCCGTCTACTTCTTCAAGCTCCTCGATGGCTCTGCGGAGGCATTGGCAAGCTGCGCCTGGCTCCAGCCCGTGAGCGACGCCGAGCCCGATCGGGACGCTGGCTACGGGCTGGCTCTGTGGGGCATCTGGAACAAATCTGAAACTGTAGGAGGGGATGAACCATGACAAACAGCAAAGCGAAAGCGGTCTACTTACACGCACTCACGCCTCTCCATGTGGGCACAGGGCAAGCAGTCGCAAACCTCGATCTGCCTATTGCGCGTGAGAAAGCAACGGGTTTCCCACTGATTCCCGCCTCCGCCTTCAAAGGCGTGCTGCGCGACTATTTTAGTAGCCAAAACTGGGCTTCGACGGCTTTCGGTAGCACCGAGCAAGCCGGTGCGCTCGCCTTTACGGACCTGCATCTCCTCTGCCTGCCCGTACGGAGCTACCACGGCACCTTCGCTTATGTGACCTGTCCACTGGTGCTGCACCGCTATAACCGTGCTGTTCGCGCGCTTGGAGCAAGAAAAACATTGCCGAATGTGCCTGATGTGAGCGACGAAAGCACAAATCTCATGATTATTCTTCCAACAAGCGAAAGCGTGCTGGCTCATAACGGGCAGGTCTATCTGGAGGACCTCGATTTGAAGGTCGAAGTCCGTCAAAATGTGTCGGAGACAGCCCAGAGGATGGCTGAGACCTTCTTTAAAGATAAGCACAAGTTGTTTGTGGAGCGATTTGCGATTGTTTCTGACAGCACTTTCAGCTTCCTTGCCGAGACAGCGACAGAGGTAGTCGCGCGGGTGCGTCTGCAAGACGAGACCAAAACGGTCGCTCAGGGCGCCCTGTGGTATGAAGAGATGTTACCTGCTGAAAGCCTCCTCTACGGCTTTATCACTGTCGCTGACCACTTTCGGCAGGACACCAATCCGCTTCAACAATTGCCTAACAGCGAGTTCACGCTCCAGATTGGTGGTGATGCCACTATCGGACGCGGTGTTTGTAGGGTGGTGATAGAGTGAAGACACGAGCACAACGCGAGATGGAACTGGCACTAAAGTGCGTTCAGGAAGTGGAACAGGAGGAAGAAAAGGTACGCCAGATTTATGGCGCAATGTGCCATAGTTTTCCTGTGTTAGTGCGTACCTGCGGGCTGTGCCAAGCCATCGCCTTTTCAGCCGACAAAGCGCAAAGCGATGACCGAAAGCGTGCTAAAGCACACCAGCTCTTGCTAAACCATGTCGCCAAGATCCTGAACCTGAACACTGAATGCCTCTTAGAAGAGATTGTCCGCATCGATGCGCCGACCTATCTACGCTATACTCGACAAGTGCTAAGTGCATGGGGCTACTTCAAGCGGTTCGCGGTCTCTATCCTCAAAGTTCAACCAGGAGGTGAGCGCGAATGAATAGTCACGGTACACCCGCCTGCCGCAAGGCGTTGCAGAACCTGAATCTCAAGGAATGCAAGCATGCAGGGCTATTGCTTCAGCGCTATCTGAAAGCGCATAAACCCAAGGAGCGCGTATCAGGACAGAAAATGCCTGAAGAAGAATTGCTGGAAGCGGCGCGCGCAGTTAAAGCAAGTGAAGTTTATCGAGATGCATTCTGTCGATGGAAAGAGTGGGCTTGTAAGCGTTCAGTCCATTTCACGCTGGAACTGGCAACACCGCTGGCAATAGGATTGGGCAATGCCAGCCCATTAGAGATAGGGCTGACTCTACACCATACCTACGGCATGCCGATTATTCCTGGCTCCGCGCTCAAAGGGCTGTGCCGACGCGGAGCCAGGTGGCTCATTAAACAGAATCAATTGAGCCAAGAGCAATTTGAGGTGCTGTTTGGGCGCGATAGCGCTGCCGATTCACCTGGTGAAACAGGCTATGTGGTTTTCTATGATGCCCTCTACGATCCCGATTCGGTAGATGGTCAGCCTTTCCATCGGGATGTAATCACGGTTCACCACCCCAAATACTATGCTGGGGATGGGGAGGCGCCCACCGATTTTGACGACCCCACTCCTGTTCCCTTTCTGGTGATTAGACCTGGCGCGTGTTTTCAGTTCGTGCTGGACGCGCCCGAAGGCTGGGGACCTTTTGTCAAATCGATTCTAATCTGGTGCCTCTGCAATCTGGGTGTGGGCGCTAAGACCAATGCTGGCTATGGCTACTTCAAAGTTGGGGTTTCTTCACCACCTTCACGAACATCGGCTATGACCACTGAAAGCCAAGTATGGCAAAATGCTCACCTCACCTATGATGCAGGCAGGCGTGTCCTGAAGGCGACCTCTGGCAAGTTGTTCGCCGAAGCGCAACAAAAAGAGACTGAACAGCTGCTCGCATCATTGCCAGAATCCATGCGACAACAGCTCACCACAAAGCGAGCCTTGCAAGTCGATGTGGAGATCGAAATACTCGGTAATCAGCGAAAGATTAAACGCATAATCGATAAGAACTCAGAGTACTAAAAGGCTTATATTATGGAGACCGCAGGCAAATGCAAGAGACACGATGATACTGATTAACTTCGCTCATCCGATAACGGAGCAGCAACGAGCGCAGATTGAGGCGATGACGGGCAGCACCATCGAACGCGTTATCGATGTGCCCGCACAATTCGATAACATGCAGCCCTTTGAACCGCAGGTGGTTGCGTTATTGGACAGGGTCGGGCTGACCTCGCAAGAGTGGCAGACGCTGCCGATCCTGGTGAACTTGCCCAGTTTGAATGTGATTGCGGCGGTGCTATTAGCGGAGCTGCACGGACGCACGGGGCATTTCCCGGCGGTGATACGCCTGCGCCCCATCCCGAACAGCACCCCGCCTCAGTTCGAGGTGGCGGAAATCCTCAATCTGCAGGCGATTCGGGATAGCGCTCGGCAGCGGCGGTAGGGGTATCCTGCAGCAGGTGATGCGCCTCCATGAGGGCACGGCTCAGGGTGTCCGCACTGAAGGCGCGAAGCCCGCGACGAACAAGGTGTGCCCCTGCTGCGGCATGCAGATAGGTGCCCGCCAAGCTCGCCTCCAGTGGGGGTAATCCCTGCGCCAGCAAGCCCGCAATCGCGCCCGTCAACACATCGCCCGACCCGCCCGTCGCCAAGCTCGGCTCCGCAAAGGGCACAATCCATAGCCCCGACCCGTCGGTAACCAGACTGTACGCGCCTTTCAGCACAATCGTTGCCCGGTAGCGTTCCTGCAGGAGAGTCGCAGCACTGGGGCGGTCTGCCTGCACCTGGTGCGTCTCAATCTGCAGCAGGCGCGCCGCCTCGCCCGGATGCGGCGTCAGCACGGTACGGGACGGGAGCGGCAGCTCGCCACTGAGCCGTGCCAGCCAGTTCAAACCGTCCGCATCGATAACGAGCGGTCGCTCCCGCTGGCTCCACTGTTCCAGCAGCTCCAGCAGGGCAGCGCCCGTCGGCTCCAGTTGCCCCAGCCCTGGTCCAAGCGCCAGCACATCGAATCGCGCCCACTGCTCGCGGAGATAGCGCACGCCGTCGCGGGTGAGCGCGCCTGTGCCGCCATCGGGTAGGGGCAAGGTCATCAGCTCCGGATAGAAGCTGGCAACCTGCGGCTGGATCGAAGCGGGCACAGCGACGGTCGCCAATCCTGCCCCGATACGCAACGCCGAGATGCCTGCCAACGCCGGTGCGCCCGCCATGCCCAGCGAGCCACCCACCACCAGCACATGCCCGCGATGCCCCTTGTGCGCATCGGGCTGCCAACAGGGCAACATCGACTGCACATCGTGGCTGTTCACGAGGCGCGCCGCGCTTTGGAGGGCTGTAAGGCGCGACGGCAGAACCCCTATCGGCACGGCAACCCATTTGCCCACGCAGCGCGGACCTGCATTCAGGAAAAAGCCGAGCTTGGGCAACGCCATCGTCACAGTGTAGGTGGCTCGTATGGCGATACCCCACTCGCGCCCCGTGTCCGCATCCAACCCGGAGGGGATGTCCACCGCCACGATGGGGCGACCGGCGCGGTTCATCGCATCGATAAGCGTGCGAAACGGTTCGCGCACCTCGCCCCGCAACCCGGTGCCGAAGAGCGCGTCCACCAGCAGGTCTTCGTCGCGGAACAGCGCGGGGTCAGGCGCGTCGGGCAGCGGCAGCGCGGGGATGCCATACGCCTGCAGGATGCGCCACTGCGTCGCCGCGTCGCCGCGAAACTCGTCGGGGCTGTGCGCCAGCCACAGGTGTACCTGTGCCCCCGCCTCGTGCAAATACCGCGCGACGACCATCCCGTCCCCACCATTATTGCCCTTGCCCGTCAGCACCGCCACACGCTTGCCCGCAATCGGCGCGAACCACTCGGCGATGCGCTGGAACACCCCGTAGCCCGCGCGCTCCATCAGCACCAGCGACGGGATGCCGTCCTCTTCAATCGCCGCGCGGTCTAAAGCCCGCATCTGCTCGGAATCGACAATCGGAATGCCGCGCATCATACCAGCTGGTCAATCTGCTGCGCCAGTGCGAAGTCCTTCTCGGTCAGCCCGCCTGCCGAGTGGGTGCTGAGTCGCAGCGTCACCTGTTTGTAGCGGATGTCGATGTCGGGGTGGTGGTCGGCGCGTTCCGCCAGCAGCGCAACCTGCACCACAAACCCCATCGCCTCGCGAAAGTTGCGGAAGTTGAAGGTGCGGGCGATTTCGATACCCTCGCGCGTCCACTGCGGCACGCGCGCCAGATACCCTGCCAACTCCGCTTCGGGAATGCGTTCCATAGCACCATTCGGGATTCGGCGGCGGGCGGGGGAGTTCCTGCAACAAAGCAGGGTATGCGGGCGTCCCACCCACAGCAGGAATCATGGGGGCTTGCGTTCTGTGTCTATGATGTCGTGATTGGTATTGGGTATAATCGAAACATGCAAGGAGGAAACGAACGATGCAGGCATTAGTTCACGCGATTACAACGGTTCGAGGGCGTATTCAGACACACGGTCCGCTGTACGCCAACAAAGAGTATCAAACTCGCTATGGATTGATCGACCCGATACTCCGCGCGCTGGAATGGGATATAGCAAACCCTGACGAGGTGCAAGTTGAATATCCTGTCGTAGTCAACGGCCAGAACAAAGCCGCTGATTATGTCTTGCTGTGTCAAGGCAAGCCGCTTGTGGTCATTGAAGCGAAGTCGCTATCAGGAAGTCTTGCAGGGGCGTCAAATCAAGGATTTGGATATTGCAGTAGTCTCGGTGCAGCTTACCTGGTATGTACCGACGGCGATCAGTGGGAGTTCTATGAAACACAGAACAAGCAGCTCTTAATGCAAACAAAGATTTCGTCGCTAAGTGTTTGTGATGCCGCGCAGAAACTTCTTTGTCTCTGGAAGCCAATCGTCTGTACTTCTCCAAAAAATATACCTCAAATATGCACTCCCGTTAGCTCTGTTTCGTCCCAGCGTAAATCTACACGCAAATCGAGAGGTGGACAGCAATCGATTCCGCCCCCAGTACCTGGTGCAATTCCACTGTGTAGGTTCCCGTATAATTTAGTTTCAGGGAGAACACAGCCTCCTTCCAACATCTACTTTCCGCCCAGCTATAATCCGATCTCCGTTAGATCCTTTAAGGACATCCTGGTGAAGGTAGTCGATTACTGCGATAGCTTGGGGAAAATTCCTTCGGGAGGCATTGATAAGATTGTCGTGCCATCGGGTAGCCCTCTCAAAAACCCTTCACGCTATTCTCAAGAAAAATCGTGGTTTGTCCTTACCCATGGTAGCGCGAAACAGATGGTGGACTATGCAATTCGCGTGCTGAAAGCCTGTGGAATTGACCCATGCACCGTTTTCGTATTATAGTCCATCAGCCCGACGCCCGCTATCGCTTGCAGCCCCTGAGGTAAACTTGGGGATAGGTATGACGCTGGAGACGCTTCT
>Ga0079992_132231_pt1 | contig 17995 bp, 21 predicted proteins | sample FaiFalFF_MnMetaG_3_FD_69197 | JGI IMG/M metagenome (GOLD analysis project Ga0079992, IMG submission 69197) | Freshwater microbial communities from Yellowstone National Park, Wyoming, USA - Fairy Falls B (FF_Mn_B) MetaG (SPADES assembly) (version 2) | ecosystem: Environmental > Aquatic >... | reverse complement strand
TAACTTCTACAAAAACATCGGCTTCACCATCGAGAGAAAGCAGAAACGCCTCGAAAACTACGTTAGAAGACGCCAACCAAACCCCCTCCCCCTCCACTTTCCTTCTGTATATAACTATAAGTATAATTATATACAATATATATTTATGCCCCGGGCCGGACTTGAACCGGCGACACTCCGGTCTTCAGCCGGACGCGCTCCCAGCCTGCGCTACCGGGGCCTACTCTAATCATGTTCTTTGGGATTTTATTAACATGTTGCCTTATGGCTTGATACTGTCATCCAAGTAATACACCTCCTTGTGCTTTGTGGCCTGATTCTTATTGTCTAGGTTCCCCGATCCTGCCAACTTTCTCAAGTCCACGCTACTGTTAATCAAGTATTACGCCTCCTTTTTTGTTTGTAGTTGATTATGGAGTACTGCTACGGCTATCTCCTCTATGTTCTTGACCCTAACGCTATTGTAGAATTCTTTAGTCCTGTAACTCAACTTTCTCCCTGTCCCTTTCTTCGTATGTTTCGTGGAAGCCTCTTCAAAGCCCATTGAAAACTTGGACCTATATCGATAACTATTCTCTCCTAAGGAATTTAAACATGTCTAGGATAGATCTGCCCCTAGATGTGTATGCCGCCATTATTCCGCCCGAGTCGGCGTCTACAGCGGACCATAGATTGACACTACATATAAGCATCTTCGCAATCGCCTCATCCACCGCTACAAGCCTCCTGGACCTTCTATCTGGCCTGAAGACGGCCCTAAGCCTATGAATCCAGCACCCAGCACTCTACCTAGAAACACACCTTTCGAATACGTCTCTCAAACTGTGAAGAGCACCGCCGCATAAGCCTTCCCAAAAGGACTGTAGGTATGGTAGGCTGAAGAACTTAAGACATAAAGATAGTCAAAAACATACGACACCACTAATCATAGACCTAACTTTGTCTGGTCAATTATGTGATAAGCTCCTACAGACTTGCCTATTTCCTAACGCTTTTTGCGACCTTCTCCCCGAAAGACAGCGGGTATCATCACTGAGGACATAAAAACGCCTCTTTGAAACGAATTCGGTAAAAACTTGAAAAGGGTATTATCTGGTTGACCGGCTCATCAGAGTGCGATAGTGTCCAAATAAGCATTTTCGCTCACCTCCCTGCCCTCGCGGCCTGATAGTAGTGTGCGAATAGGTTTAGGAATAGTTTGAGGTTTGTTATTCCCCGTATGTGATCTCTTGCGCTCATCTTATGGTGGAATACTACAGTTCTCTCCTTTTAGGTATCTGAAGAACCTTTCTACCTTGTTCCTCATACCGAATCTCTCATACCTATACTCTAGCCCAAGCCTCTCAAACGCCCACCTATACCATGGGCCTTTATCAACCAATACCAACGGCTTGTTTGTACACATCTTTAATGCTTTCTTAAGGAATGCTAATGCGTTTAGCCTGCTCCTAACATATGAAGCCTCCAGAGCCAATAATTCCCTAGAATCCACGTCTAAAGCAGACCATACGTATACGTAGGATTTCTTGACACGTAGCTGTCTCATCTACAGCTATACATCTCCTATACCTAGGCTCAGTAGCAATCTTTACAGAAGATACCTTCTTAGCAAGGTAGTGGACGGCGGACTTGCTTATAGACTCCAAAGCCAAGCTAAGAACCTTGTAGACCTTCCTACAGCTTCCATGTAATATATAGTCCAATACAGCTAAGAGCTTAACATCCCTACTTTTTTATTACGCCTAAAACAGCCAGAGACAAGGGCCACAACATCCATACAAACAAAACACAACAACCGGCCCTTAAACATAACACCTTATTTGGACACTATCCAGAGTGCTAGCGATATGGATTTATGCATCCGTAAATGTGTGGTGGCTTGAGAGGCCCATCCACATGCCGGGGACAGAAGCCCGATGAAGGGTTCGGGTGGGTCATAGTCACTTCCGAGGGGCGGCATCCTACACAGATGCCATAACCCCGGCATGCATAGGACAACACACTGACAACAACCACTGAGAAGCAGCAAACCCCCAGTCCCCTACCTCCCCCATGAGCCGTTAAAGGCTCCCGTCCCACAGAATATTTTATGGGACGGCGGAGGAGTGGGTTTGGCTCCGCGCCGGATTAGCTGAGAGGCTTGTCCACGTTTCACAGCTCGCGGCAGGTCTGGGGAAGGGACTCAATCATTGTACGCAACAGGCCTGAACCCAACTCCTGCGGATCTCCTCGGCATGCGGCGGGAAGGCGGGCGCACATGGCATACGACATCCAAACGACATCAATATCTGACATCAAAACAACAACACAAAACCCCTTCCACCACAAACCCCTAAAAGGGATGGTAGACACGTTACTTCGGTCTTCGGCTGCAGAGAAAGCACTGGAGAGACTGGCAGTAAGCATAAGGCAGACAACATAACAGGCAAAGAACTCGAAGACATCCTAAAAACCATATGGCTAACCCAGAAGACCAGTCCTCCTGCCTGACGGAGAAAAACCCAGAAGGCTGGAGAGGTCATTTTATTACACCTGCCATCGTACAGGGCTACTCCTGTAGGATGGTGTGGCCCTAGAGTTACACCTTCCAGTTTTCTGGGTTCTCTAGTGTCAGGCTGGAAGTGTCCAGCCAAACCTCCTCTTCCCTCTTCTTCCCCTTTCATACTTACTGTTTTAGCCTTTTTCGCTCTTAATCCATTTTTTGTTGGTGTGTTTTATGTCTTTACTATTATTTTGATCTTCTCTATGTTTGTTTGTGTTTCTCTGTAGGGCCCTGTTAACTTTAGATCATTTTCATCACCCTTCTGATGTTTTGTATTATTCTTTGGTTTTCTGGTTGGCTTAAGTTAGTATAGGTTTAGCCATCTTCTGATGTGTTGTAGACGGCATTGTCGAAGCATTCAACCCTATCCTTCATAGCCCTCTCTATGGGGTCATTCACTAAACCTATACCTGTAATGCTTAAGCGCAAGGCTTTTACATGCACTATCAGTCCATACGGGATGCCTACCATGTAGTCTGACCAGTGTTTTTAGGAATTTCCTAGTCCATGAGGGCCATAGTCCAAGGATCCTCCTGCTGAAGGGTTCGTAGGTCATCCAAACACATGCCGAAAAAACCACCAACTATCACAGCAGTCTCATCCAAAAGGAAACCTACATCTATAGGTGTATAGCTTTCTGAGCCTGCTTCCAAACAGCCACATGACTCCTCAAAACAAAGGGCCTCAAAGCCGATGAAACAGCCCTAAAGCTAAGCCCAAGAAACACTAGGTAGAGACCACAGGAAAAGTAATCCTCTCCCTCAAAAACATAAAAACACAACATAAACACCTAGGCCAACAACATAATACCTAAGTTAACAAGTCCATTAACCTGTCCCGTAAACCATTATAGACGGAAGTGGGGTTTTAGGATGGGCATGCCTACGTCGTTCAGGGTCATCGGATACGTTACGGGTATTATTGTGAAGGCTGTCGAGGAGGGGGTTGTTTATTTACTCTCACTCACTTCTTTGACGGGGGAGGAGTTTGTCGCCCGCCTCAGGAGGCCCCCCGAATGGCTGGTTGTCGGCGCACCTATCTCGGGAACACTTGTGAAAGTGGACGAATACTACCAGGTACAGGATTTAACGGAAGCGGGGAATTTGAAGCCGGCTAGGCCTGTCGAAGTTGAAAGTTTGGAGCTAACTAAGGTCGGAAAAGGGGACGGGGTGGACTTTATTGCGACCGGCAGCTCCGGAGGTGTTCAAATCTCAGCACCAATCCTGTCCACAAACATCTACAAAAAGGCTGAAAAACTACGGAACAGCCGATGCGTCCTGTATGTCGCAGACCTCCCAACCGGAAGCAAAATAGTAGCGGTTCAGACACTGGAGGAATATAGGAGGAGCATGTCCCTAAAACGGTTCCTGAATATGGTCTCAGAATATGAGGAATGAGCGGTATATTGTAGTGGCCGAGAAGGCTAGTGTGGCGCGGGCCATTAAATCAGCTATAGGGCCCGCCAAGGCCGATGTAGTGGTTACATCTGTGAGGGGCCACTTGATGAACGCAGACCTCCCACCCGGATATGAGTGGGGGTCGGTGGACCCCTCCGAGATTATTAAGCTCCGCCGCGTTGTCGACAAAGTTTCCGACACGAAATCCTACAACGTTTTGAGAAAGTTGTTTGCCGAGGGGGGTGTTCTCGTCGTTGCTACGGATAACGACTCTGAGGGGGAGCTTATAGGCTATGAGGTCCTGCAAGTCTTCCGGGACCTGAACGGCTCAGGAGAATGCTATAGGATGAGGTTCAACTCACTCAACAGACGCGAGCTTCTGCAGAGCTGGGCAAACCTTGAGAAAGGCCTCAACTGGAGATGGGTTGAGAAGGCAAGGTTCAGACAGATCTTCGACCTCATTACAGGAGCCTCCTTCACAAGGCTTTTGACACTGGCTGCCCGGAGCTATGCACCTGTCAGGCTCATCAGCTGGGGCTCGTGCCAGACGCCCACCCTAAACTTCGTCGTCGAAAGAGAGAGGGAAATAAACTCGTTCAAGCCTCAGAAATACTGGTTCATCGAAGCCGTCCTGAAGACTGAGGGAGGTGAAGAGTTTAAGGCATACACCGAAAAATACGTGGACAAAGACGCGGCTGATAAATTGTTTGAGAATGTTAAGGGGTGTTCGACGGCTTTGGTTGAGGACTTTCGGACAACGGAGAAGACTCTGCCCAGGCCGTTGCCTATGAGGACTGACGATGTTTTGAGAGACCTTACGAGGCTGACAAAGTTGAGCGCCAACAAACTGCTTGAAATGCTGGAAACTCTGTATTCGGAGGGTTACATAAGCTATCCGCGTACCGACACAAACCGGTACCGCCGTGACTTCGACTTCGAGACGGCGAGGATGGCGGTGGTTGAGTCGAAGGTTTTGGAGGGACTGCCGGAGATCTCTGGGAAGGCGGCGCCGCGAAACGGTGCGATGGATGATGGGGCTCACCCACCTATATACCCCACAGCAGCCTACGGGGGCGGTGGACTACTTGGGAAGATATGGGAGTATGTTGCGCGGCGTTTTTACGCTAACGCCTACGCAGAGGACGCTGTCCAGCAAACTCAGAAAGCAGCCATCAAGATAGCTGACGTGTCCTTTTTCGCGGACGGCCGCATGGTGGTGAAGCCGGGATACATGCTGTACTACCCGTATTTCAGGCCCGCCGACCAGCCGGTTCCACAAATGAGGCCTGGCCAGGTTTTGACGGTCGTTGAGGTCAGGCTTGTGGAGGGGGAGACAAAGCCCCCGCCGAGGCTTGACGAGGCAGAGCTTCTCAGGCTCATGGAGAAAAACGGGATAGGAACAGATGCAACCCGTGCAACCTACCCATCCCTAATAGTTGAACGCCGCTACGCATCAAGACAGGGAGGCCGGTATAGGCCCACACTCCTCGGGCTGAAGCTTGTGGAGTCCTTGGAGAAAACAGACAGAAGGCTTGTAACACCCGATACCCGTAAGATGGTTGAACAGTATATGGAGGCGTTGGAGAGGGGTGAGGCGAAGCTTGAAGAATGTTTGGAGACCAGCCTAAAGACCTACGGGGAGCTCCTACGCCTCTGCAGGCAGAGAGCCCTCGAAATTGGCAAACACTTGGCTGAGGCATATATGGCGGAGACGAAGGCTGAAGGCCGTAAACGTGACCGTTTTACAAAAAACACGGTCACACGGCAAACTTATAAATAAATGATGGACGGTGTTGATGGAAATGGTGTCAGAGTTCCTTGCCCTGCTTAACCCTGCGACAGGAACGGGAGAGAACCTCCTATCCTTCATTCTGTCACTTATATGGATAGCCTTCCTGATGGTTTTCTTTCTTTATCCATCCTTTGGTCAGAGGATGCAGCTTGGTTACATGCTGCGCGACCTTGAGCGAAAGCTCCAAAAGCTAAAGAACATCAAGGACGAAATACAGACAATAACAGTCGATACAGTCAAGCGTGAGGGTAGCCCAGAATCAGACCCTTCAAAAGAGATTGAAAGACTTAGCGAGTTTTTCCTAATACAGCCCGAGTCGATGGACCCCTACGGACTTGTCTACAAGCTTGAACACATCCTTGAAACCGGTGAGTCGGTTTATGAAAGCGAGGTTGCGAAGCTTGTGCCGAACGCCCCTGAGGCCAGAGTTAAAACTCTTACAAATCTCTTTGAAATACTCCGCGGAATTAACACACTTTACAGGGTTGTACGGCACTACTACCTTCTGGGCAAAAAGACATCAAACATATATCTCGTGCTTCAGATACAGATGGTCCTGCCGCAGCTTATCGAGATAGCTGAGTCATATCGTCAGGCTGCTGTGGCCTTCAGTAAAGGCCAGCCAATAGGCGACGGGGTCGGGGTGCTTGTGGTGGCTAAGCTGGCTGACGGCTTGGAGAAGACGAGGTACGAGATAGCAAAGGACACAATTGTGCAGGAGCTCGAGCTTGAAAAAAGAAGGGTCTACATAGTGAGGGCTCAGGGGCCCGGCGGCACGGTTGGAAGGCCTGGCGAAGCCGTGAAGCGGCTTGTGGAAAGCCTTTCAGAGCAGCCTAAGCTGATAGTCACGATCGACGCAGCCTTGAAGCTTGAGGGCGAGGAGACGGGTAAGATAGCTGAAGGTGTGGGTGTGGCTATCGGCGGCCCCGGCGTCGACAAATATAAGATAGAGGAGCTGGCGAAGAGCCGCAACATCCCTCTTCACGCCTTCGTCATATTTCAGTCAATCACAGAAGCCATAACGCCGATGAGGGAGTCGATAGCCAAGGCCGCGGATGTTGTGCTTGAAAAGGTCAGGAAACTCATTCTCGAAAAAGCCGGGGAAGGGGATGTTGTGGTAATAGCCGGTGTTGGAAACACTGTGGGGGTTGGGGCCTAGATGTCGTCGGAGCCAACCATAGTTTTCGGGCCGAAAACCCGTGAAAAAATCCCCGAGCCACTTACCTTCCTCAAGTGTCTTTCATGCGGTGTCGAGAACTCGCGACCATTCAAAGAAGGGGACTACGTGCTGAAGGTTGTTAACTCTGAGAAATGCCCGAAATGCGGAGGGGCCCAGAGCAAGATCGTCAACATATACGTCCCTCAAAAGAAAGAATCTAAGTAACCACTGTGCAGCCGTCTCTTTCGACGAGGATTGTGTGCTCGGCCTGGGCGACCGGCTTACCTGTCTTCTCAACAAGGAGGGGATACGCCTTAACACGCCCGGTCTTTACAAACCTCTGGTGAAGCATATTGATGTCGCCCAAATCTTTAAGCCATCTCAGGCTGTAGGGTAGGCCGTTAAACCTCTCCTCTATGTTTTTAAGGAGAGCTGCCTCATCTGGAGTTGTTTTACGTGTTGGCTGCCGTGGGTTAAGACGGAAGATTGTCGCTGGGCTGGCATCAACTACAACGCCGGACCCCGCGGCAACGGTGGCGAAGGGCTCCACAGCATATACATGGCCCTCAACAAGCCTCGCATCATCACCCGCCGCCACGTTAGGTATAGAGACACCTGCATGTAGGTTGTAGCGCTGGATTTCATGGCCTGTCAGGTTCTTTATCGGCTTCACACCATACCGTGCCAACGTGCTCTGCACCACTGCGCCGATGGCCGAGACCTTGACATTGGCCGCAGCCACCCTCAACGCTGCCTTCAAAGCCTCTTCGACGGCGGTTTTCAACACCTCGCCGGTTGCCGTGTCAGTGATGGTTATAGCGGTATCGGCAATAAAGCCTTCAACCTCCACGCCAAAATCTATCTTGACGACCGAGTTTGGCGGTATCGTTGAAAGGTCTCCGGGTGGGGGGGAGTAGTGGGCGGCCACGCTGTCCACGGAGATGTTGCAGGGGAACGCGGGCCTACCTCCCAACTGCCTTATGAGCCCCTCAACTCTCTCAGCCACGTCTAACATCCTTGCACCCACCACAACCAGCTCAGGAACGCGGGCCCTCACCCTCCGCGCAATCTCACCAGCCCTCATCAACGAATCAAGCCAGTCCAACCCGGCATGGATTCTGGTTGGAGAGCTATAATAGGTTGAGTTTGCGGCGGGCGGGCTTCGATCCCGCGACCTTCGGCGTGGAAGGCTTACGCAGCCCTTCTGGGCTTCGACGTCCTACCAGGCTAGACTACCGCCGCTTCAAAGCTTTTTTCACTAGGTTGAATAAATCTTTAACCTGTCTCCTACAGTTATCCAGCCTTCTCTGACGACTTCGGCGTAGAACCCCGCAACGCCACCGTGCCTTTGGCGTAGGTTTTTCAATATTTCTGGGTTGAAGGCGAGGGTTTGCTGTGGGAGTGTAACCATTATGCATCTTTTCGTGGGCTTCGTAACCCTTAGGGCCACACCCCCTACCTCAAACACGGTACCCGGCGAAAGCTCTCCGTCGAAGTCTATGAGCAGGTTTGGCCTGAACCTGCACAGCTCATCAATCCCTATGCCGTTGGCCTTTAGTGTTTCAGCGGTCATTATGTGAACCGGGGCGGAGTCGTGGAAGCTGCCGGCCCTTGTCGTTCCCTGCTTCTCAAAGTATGTTGTGGAGCCTGCTTCGTAGCTTACATCCAGCCCAATATACCTCAAGGCTTTGCCGCCGTTCCTTACAAGCATAACCCTTCTACCCAAGTAGGATGAGAGGATGGCCGCGGCCTCGGATAAGCCGCACCGTCTTCCATCCGGGAAGACGAGGTGCAGCCCGTCACTGCTGAGGGAGGCTTTTACATCGAGGAGCCTGCCGAACCTCGCCATGTTTTTGGCGCTGGCGGCTGTCCCTGTCTCAAGGTCTAGGACAGCGTAAACCCTGTCCCCTTCAAATCCATCGGCCCCGACATAGACTTGCTCAACCTCCTCACCTCCCATGGACTTGACCGGGTACCGGTAAAGCCCGAGAACCAAGCCAGCAGCCAACATACCGAACCCTGAACGGCGGGATAAAAACTATAAACACCGCCGCCGACAACTAAAATAACAGCCCACATAGCAGAGTAGTGTGAGCCGGGGTAACTCAGCCTGGCCATATTCAGCTAGTTTTCGCCTACTCTGGCTTGTTGTGGTGGTTTTAGGCTGGGTGTCTTTGTAAGAATTCGTCGACTGCTCTCTCGATAAGGGCCCTGAGCTTTATTCCTGTTTTTTCCGTGTAGGCGTCTAGTTTTTTCTTTGTTTCAGGGCTTATTTCGACTGTGAGTTTGATTCGTTTTGGTTGTTTCGAAGCCATGCCGTAAAAATATGGGTTCTGCCATATAAGGTTTTTAGGTGTTACGGCAAAAGCCTTAAAAATACGGCAAAACCCGTATAATGTGAGGTGTGTGGTGCATGCAAGTTAGTTTGTTTGGGGAAATAGTCCACGAAAGCAAGGGCCCCAGCTCGAAGGGTGGAGACGACTGCGATATACGATGCCTGAAAGCTTCGGAGCCTAGATGTGTCTGCCGCTGCAAAGGCCGAAACCACGGCTACTTGAACGCGGTAAAGAACGAGAGCCTTGACGGCGAGCGATACCTAGCCTTGGGACACATTAAAGAGCTCTTCGAATTCTTCCGCTCGAAGTCTTGCCTTGTTTGTGGATACCCACATCTGGAAATCCTAGGCTACCCGCACCCGGACGGCGTGTATCTCAAGCAGTATGACATGAAGGTGTGGGTTTTCGGCAGGTGTCTACGATGCGGCTACGATAATGCCTTCTGGAAGTTTTCGCTTCCGAGGGCCCGGGCGGTGATTGAGATATGACGCTCTACGTTCATATCTGCCAGCGCTGCCATCGAACATATACCGCGCATGGCAAAGTCAGCTACACATGCCCCCATTGCGCGAAGGAAAACCGGCAGCTCGCAGAGATGTTTGAAAGCCTGCGCCGGAAAATACCGGATGATGACTACGACCCCCTGTTGGACGAGGTCAAAAAGAGAGAGGAAAGACTGCGTAAGGCCCTTCGTGGTGAATAGTTTGCGTGGGCTAGGCGAATATGATGAATTCTCCCTTCATATTCCCAAGGACCTCCGCGCCCTGCTTAAAACAACGTCTTACGAGCTAATGATTCCAGAATGTGATGTTATCCTCTTAGCTCTCTCCCTGTTTTGCTCGAACCGCCCTTTAATCGAGGCCTTCAAACTTGTGCATTACACTTCCCGGAAACGTCGATATAGGCGGGCCCCGGTTATCCGACTAGAAATAAACGAAGTTGGTGTTTAGATTTTTTTGTTTGCGTGGATCCGCGGGTTCTCTGGGTGGAGGAACTGAGACGCGTGATGCTCGGATTGACAGATATGCGTCTCTTTTCCACTCCATGGCTCAACGATGCGAACCGTTGGATAGAGACCTGTGTCATGGCCGCCAACATCGCATTTTTTCACGCCTTTAATGTCTGAAGTCATGTGTTGAAATTTATTTTTGCCGTATTTTTGACGAAGGTGTGTCGAAGTCTGCTTCGTCTGTTGTCTCACCCCTTTTTGTCAAATATACCGCTTTTAAACATTATTTAGCATGCCAAAAACAAGGTTTGTAGGCTTTAGAGTGGATGCCAAGCTCTGGGAAGAGTTCAAAAAGTCTGCGGAGCGAAAGCATGCAACAGCGAGTGAGTTGCTGCGTGCATTCATTCGCAAGGAGGTGCTGCGGAGTTGAGCTGGAGTAAACTTCTTTGGGATAAACATGCCTTGGAAAAACTACTTGAGGGCATTAATCAGGAGCTTGCACGTCTTGAGCAGGCCGCGAAGAATGCGTCATCCCTACGCGACCAAGTTTACGTAATCGAGGAAAAGAAAAGGTTAGAGAACCGGTTAAGCATTACGCGTGAAAAACTACAGGAAGTTGAAGCTGAGCTTGGGAAACTGCGGGCCGAAGTTTCGAAACACAAAACGGAAATTAGGCGAAGGTGTGAGCGGGCTATAGAGGCCGCTGAGAAAGGCTTTAGCGAAATCTTCACACGGCTAAATGAGTTAGTTGAATTACTTCAAAAATACGAAGAGACGGAGAGAGATTTTATCAACTCCATGGCCTCGGCCCGTCACGCAGGCGAGATCTTAGGAGAGTCGCTATCCCCTACGACGAAAATTTCCGAAAGACTGTTTCTAACACTTCACAACCTGAGGCGTGATCTCATCTACTATATCGGCGACCTGCGAGGGTATACATGATGGCGGGCCGGGTCTACTTCAACTCAACGGAGACTTATGTCTTTGACTCTGCGGGCCGCTTGATAAAGGCTTGGTTCGCGTGTTATAGCTGCGGCAAAATACATGAAAGCAGGAAGTCGGCTGAGGCGTGTTGTAACCCAAACGCCGTAGTAAGCGAAAGATATCACGTTTGTATGGCATGCGGCTCTGTGTTCACAAGCGCCGATGCCTTCGAAGACCACAGGGACCGGGGATGTGTGAAAGTAGTTAACGAGGCGAAGAACACACGCGAGCTACATGCCTGCCTCTCCTGCGGCGCAACATTGACCTCAAAGACCGCGCTCGAGTCACATCTACAATGGCATGCGACCGGGGCCCGGGAAACGAAGGTTGTGTTCATGCAAGAGGGCAGGGTTGTCGGAGCAGCCTTCATGACAGGCGAGCCGCGGCTAAGGTTTACGGCGGAGGCCCTCATCGGCTATGAAGATGGAATGCATTTGGTTTCTTGCGACCGATGTGGTGCAGTGGTCGGGCTGAAGGAAATTATATCGATCTTTCACGGCCCGAGGGGGGAGAAAGTTGATTACTGCAAATCCTGCGCAACGAGGGTGATAAGGTGAGCTTCCAGTCTAAACTAAACTATTCTTTTTAACTAAGGCCTCACAAGTGATCGAGATAAGAGCAAAAAAGGGGAAAGGGGTTGGGAAAAAATAGACCTAATACGTTCGGGTTGGTTTTCAAGTCGACAGACCTTAAAGCTCTTGAAAAAGTAAGCAATTTTATTCTGGACGAGCTTGCGGACTCGAAAATCGTTTATTCCCACGGCCCGACCAGTAAGTTTCTCTGGATTTTAGTGGGGCAAGCCCCTAGAGGGGGGAATTCTGTTGCAACAAGTGGAGATTCCGCTTAAACCAAACACAAAGGAACCCAAGGTAGTGGGCTGGGACTCGAGGGCCCCTGAGGAGTTATCGCGTGAGTTTGCGGAAGGTGACAACGTGGGGCTCCGGATTGAACCTCCCCTGTTTGTTGTCGACGTGGATGACAGACGGCTTGCGGCCCTACTTGAAGACGATTTCCCGCGGACTTTAACGGTTGTCACGCGGCGGGGCCTCCACTACTACTTTCGCGCAGAGGACACCTACCCGCAGACGCATAAAAAATCGCGTTTGGTCCAACTACTTTCGAGGGGTTGTTATGTTGTAAAGCCGCCATCTAAAGTAGACGGTCATGAATACAAATACCTAGACCCAAACACACCTATCGCGGCCCTCGACAACCATGCCGTCGAAAAACTTCAGCGAATACTTGAGGCCCTCGGGAAGTTCGAACAACTTATCAAGGAATTCGCGGTTGTTTGGAGTGAAGGGCATAGACACAACTTGAGCTTATGGCTTAACGGAGCTCTTCGAAAAGCTGGGCTTGAGCGTTTTGAGGCCGCGGTCGTCGTCAAATCGATCTGCCTGCTTGCTGGCGATGGGGAGATAAAGGACCGGCTCGAGGCCCTCAAAACAACCTATGAGAAGGACATCGATGAAATTGCAGGCTGGAGCCGCCTAGAGACCGAGCTGCAAGCAATCGTTGGGATTGAGAAGGCCCGCGAACTGCTGAGTCTGTTGCCGAAACTGAAGAAAAACGAAGAACATGCCGAGGGCCCTGGAGCTGAGAAGCCGAAGGTGAGGAGTGTTCTTTCACTAAGTCTGCCCAAGCATGGGGTTGTCCTTGAGGCCGTGGGAGTCCCCAATGGTTTAAACAGCTACGACCCGAAGCTCCTTGTCCTAGGGCCGCAGGGCTTTGAGATGCATGACTTTCTGCTTGTCGATGGGGTTGAGCTGCGGCCCCGGAGCCCGCGTAGCTATCCCTACATGCCCTACGTCGTCGACGACTTCACAGTCAAGTCGAGGGCTGAGCTCGTGGAGTTGGTTAGGGCCGAAGTCGATAAATTCGTTGACGCCGAGCCTGAAGAAAAAGCGATTTTCACAGGGCTGATTATCCTTTCCTACTGCCAAGAGTTTTTTGAGACAGTCCCCTACCTCTACCTTGTTGGGGATAACTCGAGCGGGAAGTCCCACCTACTACAGCTGTTTAACCACCTATGCTACAGGCCGCTTTATGGCGTCTCACTAACACATGCAGACATCTATTCCTACCTTGAGGACGACGGCCTGCCTCTAACCATCTTAGAGGACGAATTTCAGGGCTCTGAAAAGGATAACGAGAAGATGAAAGTCTACAAGGCGGGATATAAGAAAGACGCACGCGTTCCCCGCGTCGTCCTCTTCGAGGGAGGCCGTCGAGTCGACTACTTTAACTGTTTCGGCCTCAAGGCCGTCGCGGCCGAGCAGCTTGTCGAAAACAAGGGCTTCCTAGAACGCTGCATTGTTGTCGAGCTGGTTGAAGGCTACCCTGAAAAAGACCATTATGAAAGTGAGGACTTGAAGCGTTTCGCATGGCTGCGCGGCGAGCTGCTTAAATGGCGGATGGCGGTCCTCGCGGGCCGTGAAAAAATGCCGAAGCTTGAGTTTGATTGGTTGAAGGGCCGTGACCGCGAGCTCTATCTACCCCTCTTAACAATTCTAGAGGGGACGGCCCTATACCCCCTGCTTGAGCGAACACTACTTGCTCGCGTCGAAGAAAGGAAGAATGAGAAAGCCGCATGCCTCGAGGCCTCTGTCTGCCGCGTGGTCAAACGCCTAATGGATCTTGGGAAAGAGCTTAGCTTCGCGGACATCTGGCTCGAGCTCTCAAACGACTTAGGCGCGTCCCTAGAGTATAGGCCCGGCTCACAGATCTCCGACGCAATGAACTCGGAAGCCTACGGCCGAATCACCAAGAAACAGTTGTCAAGCATCCTTAGGGACAAACTTGGGATGAACCGGCTGAGACCGCGAAAAGAGGGTAAACGGATTATAGTCTACATACCAACCCCGTCGAAGCTAGCCAAGGCTTTCCGGAAATACGGTCTCGATGGACATGGTGGACACGATGGACACGATGGACATGGTTGTAGCTCCATACCGCCCCTCGAAAACCCCGCCAAAAAGGCTTAGAAAGCTGAAAAAACAGGGTTTTCACAACCCCCATTTCTCCCGCAATCATGTCCATCAGGGCTATCGTGTCCACAACGACCATTTGTAGCTACTCATTTTTGAGTAACCCTTCGAGGGCGCTCACCTAAATCACCGAGTTTCGCCTTTTCATGCACAAGGGCCCCTGTTTACCGCTTTCCGAGGCGTAGTGCCCTTGTTTTTCGATTTCTAGGGCTTAAGGGCCTTTCCTAGGGGTTTTCAGGCTTCAGGGCCGCTGTTTAGGGGTTTTTCGAGGGCCCTTGACGCCTTTTCTGCCATAGCTCGCCGTAATCCCTCAGCTCCTCAAGCAGGGCCCCGAAGTCAAGCCTTATACGTCCCGAGGGCAGGCGGAGGACGCATTTACTCAGTTTTCCGGCCTCGATAAGTCGGTATAGGGTTTTAGGGCTGACGCTAAGCCTTCCAGCGGCCTCTTTCACGGATACGAAGGTGGTCATGGGAAGAATGGGGAAAAAACTGGTATTAATGACCTCGATTGACCAAAAAACCATGCACAGACTCGAGGGTAGGGGCCCGGGTTTAAATAGCTAGGATAGTTCGTCGGCTAATCGGTCTAGGCTGGCGAGCTCCTCTCTTGGAAGTAGGTTTGTTATCTCAGCCATCCGTTCGCGAAGGTTGGCTAGTTTCTGCTCGATTTCCGCGATCTTAACGCGGTCATGCTGCTTTACCGCGAAGATTTTTTCGTGGATTAGTTGGTTCTCGATAAGCTTTAGAGTTATCAGCTGGTTGCGAGCCAGCAGGCGTTCATACCTGCTGTCTAGCTCTGGTTTCGGGGCCTCTGTTTTGCCGAAGATCGTTAGGGCCTTCTCTGCTTTTTCGAATTCGCGTCTGAGGTCGGTGCCCGTCGGCAGGTAATAAAGTCCCTGGACACCGACGTCACGTCCCGACCATCTCTCGATCAGAAGCCTGTTTACGCCAGACCTCTCGAGCTGTGTTTTGAAGAATTTCCTAAAGTTGTGAGGCCGCAGCTGAAAACCAATATCCGATGGATCGCGGCCGTCTAAGTGGAGCCGTCTAAGTATCTCATAATAGGTTTTGTAGAACCGGAAACGGCTCATCGGTTTCTTGGGGTCGAGGTGTGATGGGAACAACCAATCAGACTTTACCCTGCGTTTTTCTAGGTAACCGCGCAGGGTTTCGGCTAGCTCTACGCATAGGGGGATTTCTCTTGACTCGCCTGACTTCGTTGCCGCCGCGCTAAGCCTGATCACCTTGTTCGCGAAGTCGATGTTGCCGACTTTGAGCCTGAGGGCCTCGCCGAGACGGAGACCGGTCTGGCATAGCAATTGGATCAGGACGCGGACACGCTCCGAATGTGAGTTAAGTATGATTTTCTGTATTTCGGCAATTGAGGGGCAGCGGTCAACCCTGACAGCCGCCTTTTTCGGCAGCTCGATTTTCTTCCACGCCTTACCTAGTTCGACGTCGTAAAACTCGAGAAAATCCTTCAGAAGCCCGATTAGGAAGTGAACGTATTTTGGGGTATGCTGCTCGCTTAACGCATTGATCACAGGCTGCAGAACAAGATGGATATCGTTACTCCCGCGAAACCGGTTCAACAACTCTTCGACCGAGCCAGCTCCAGCATGCTTAAGGGTTAGGGAAAGGATTTTGCCGAGTGCGTAATGCCTGCCCCGCTCCACATAATCCCTTCGCTTAAAAGATATAAACTGCCTAACCAAACTATCTTCGAGAATGGGATGCCCGCCCACACACGACACCAACACAGAAACAACCAGCCGAAAAATAAGCTTATCGCGTGGAAAAAGGCAGAGTTGGCGATGCCGGGGTAACTCAGCCTGGCCAGAGTGCGGGGCTCATAATCCCATAGCTGGGGTGGAATCCCGTCGCCGTGGGTTCGAATCCCACCCCCGGCAATATCATGTAGACGTCCTTTATCATTTACTGTTATTTCTCTTCTTTCTTGGTGATATTCTCTTAAAGGTATATGGTCGTGGGCATCTATATTTATTCTCCTCGGCAGGATAGTTGTATTGGCATTTAGAGCAGTATCCTTGGGCTTGAGCATTACAGGTATATGGCTCCATACAGTGATAGAGAGGGCTATATAGTCATTGAAGGATAGGTTGAATGCTTCAACAATGCAGCCTACAACACATCAGAAGATAGCTAAACCTATACCAACTACTAAGCCAACCAAAAAACAATACAAAACATAATGAGGGGTGATAAAAATGTCCTAAAGTTAACAGGGCTCCAGTACCTAAACAAAACACTTGGATCATACCAGTAAAACCGTATATGTAGCCGGTAGTGAGGGGATGGATGGTAGTAGAGCTCCTTGCCGGCGGGGGGCGGTAGGGCCTGCAATCGACTGGCCATTAAAAGCGGGGCAGTGGACCCCGCGCAGAGGCCAGGAATCCGTCGAAGCCAGCGTCTGGCGGCGGGTAAAGGGGTGGCGCCCGCAAAGCAGCCGTAAAGCTGACGAAAACATCCCAGACAGATGACGGACATAAATGCTACTGATAATGCTGAAATCTTACATTGCACACTCGAGAAACCATGGACATCATTGAAAACGCACCGACAAAAGAATTAACGTTCAGACGATACAAAACCCCTAATACGCCCCGACAAAAGGGACCTCCCATCTGGAGCATGTCTCCCGGCGGGAGGAAAAATCCTCCTGTCTGGGGATGTGCCCCGGGACTTGGTCCTCGCGGGAATGCCATGGCTGAAGAAGTCATGGTTGAGGACCCTGGGCCCCGGGGTGAGGGGCATATGCCCCAGGGGCATGAACAAGAGGGGAGAAGGAGTTGCCTACCACGCGAACTACGGATAAGGCTCTTCGACGAGGTCAACAGGCTACGGAGAGATGGGCTGACGTACAAAGAGATAATCGACGAGGTATGGCGAAGGTATGGGGTGAAGATATCCAAGTCATCGGTAAGCGAATGGCTAAATGGAATACACAACCCATACAACGGGAGATACATACCATCAATCGAGTTTCTAGAACCTTGTGAAGAGCTCGCATACGTTGTAGGTGTAAAGATAGGCGACGGATACGCTACCAGAAGGAGACGCACAGTCAAAAGCTACAACAGGGTCAGAATTGGTCTACAGGTGAAGGATAAAGAATTTGCGGCAGAGTTCGGACGATGTTTGGCAAAAGTGCTGGGAAGACGGCCAGTCAAACCACGATATTCGAATTCGTCAAGACTATTCGTCGTAGAAGTTTACTCACAAACGCTCTACGACCTCCTTAAGAAGCCGGTAGAGCTCGACAGGCTGAAGAAATACATAGAACACTGTGAGAGATGTATGGCCGCATTCCTCAGAGGATTGGCAGACTCAGAGGGGTCGGTCAGTTAGGAAGGATACATAATTATCTATAACACTAACCGCGAACTCCTCGAGTATGTCAAAGGACTTCTAGTACGTCTTGGCATTGAATCGACAGGCCCTTGGCCTAGAAGACGGCAGGGAAAAACATTCTACGACCCTACGAAAATGAAAAGATACATATACAAAAAAGATGAATACTATATCTACCTAAAAACTTGCAACAACATTAACTTCTACAAGAACATAGGCTTCACCGTAAGGAGGAAACAAAGGCGGCTTGAAAATTACATCAAGAAACACTAAACCAGAAAACACTAAGAGAATGCCCAGCCAAACCCCCTCTCCCCTCCTTTCCTTCCTATTTCATATTTACTGTTTTAGCTTTTTAATAGGGTTTATGTATGAGGGTTAATCTGCGATATGTTTGTCCAAGGTGAATGATGTTGCGTGCGCTTGTTATCCACTACGGTGTAGGTAATGTCTTCAGCGTCTCGCATGCGTTGAGGC
>Ga0079992_131626_pt1 | contig 17997 bp, 16 predicted proteins | sample FaiFalFF_MnMetaG_3_FD_69197 | JGI IMG/M metagenome (GOLD analysis project Ga0079992, IMG submission 69197) | Freshwater microbial communities from Yellowstone National Park, Wyoming, USA - Fairy Falls B (FF_Mn_B) MetaG (SPADES assembly) (version 2) | ecosystem: Environmental > Aquatic >... | reverse complement strand
GCTCGGCTACCAGCAGGTAACCCTTGCCCAAAGTCAAACTGTCCCACCACGATATAGGGATTCTCATCTTCGGGCGGGATCGTCCCCCGAAAGACCACCCACCAGTAGGCAATCACCGCTAAAAGCCCTAAAAGAATGCCCGTGATAAACAAGCTCAAGCGACGAGCACGCCTTTCATCAGCCTCGTAAGAAAGGGACTTCATGGACGACGAGTAGCAATAACGACTTGTCCGCGGTTCTCCGCAATCAGCGAAAGGGCATAAGCTAACTCTTGCACCGTAACCGCCTCATCCGCCCGCACTGTAATCGTACGAGCATTGGGATCGTTGCCGGCGCTTTGGAGGGCCTGCCGAACAAGATTAGGTAGGGCCTCCTTAGAAGTGCGCTGATTATCCCAGTACCATTCGCCTCGGGCCGTAATGGTAATACTATGAGGGCCCTTCGTGGGCTGCTGAGATGAGCTCTGCGGAAGCCGCACCTCAATCCCCGCCTGACTCACAAAAGATGACGTCAAAAGAAAATATATCAGCAGCAAAAAAACTATATCCGCAATGCTTGCCAACGAAAACTCCGATACCGGCTGAAGCCTACGCCGAAACATACCCCCTCACCGAATAGGTTCTTGAAGCACATCCAAAAAGGCCGTACTGGTCGCCTCCATCCGCAAAATGAAACTCTGGATCCGATTGACCAGCAGGTTGTAGGCGAAGTTCATGGGAATCGCAATAATTAGTCCCGCCGCCGTCGTAATCATAGCCTCATAAATGCCGTCTGCTAAGATTGCAGGATTGACATTGCCTTGCAAATGGGCAATCTTCATAAAGGCCTGGATGAGCCCTGTTACGGTCCCTAAGAAGCCCACCATAGGCGCTAAGGCCGCTACTGTGGCTAAGTAGGAGATGTTTTTTTCCAGTTGGAGGAGCTCTATGTTGCCTTGATTCTGGATAGCGGCGGAAATGTCTGGCAAAGGCGAACCTAAGCGGCTTATACCCTTACCGATCATGCGCGCAAAAGGCGTAGATTGAGCCGCACAGATGGCCTCCGCCTTATGGACATCCCCTTGCCGAAGCGCCGATTTTATCTGCTCAATGAAGTTCGTCGGGTCCTTATCGTACTTAGCCAAAAGGAGATACCGCTCCAAAAAGATGTACAATCCAATGGCCGCCATCACAATCAGGATCACCATAGCCCACCCCCCCATCCGTATAAAGTCCAGTAGGGTAAGCTCCACCTTTTGGGGGGAATCCAGGGCGACTTCACCAGCGGGCGTCTGAAGCCACAGCATCAGTCAAAGTTAGGGGAGTTTGGGAGATTACGGCTCGCCAGCCGCTAAATACTGGCGAAGCGCCTCGTGAATGGCCTTCGCAATAGCCGCCTGCCCCTCCGCAGAGCCGATGTACTTCTCCTCCTGAGCATTCGTGATAAAGCCCACCTCGCATAGCACCGCCGGCATACTCGTACGCCATAGCACCAAAAACCCCGCCTGCCGAACCCCACGAGAAGGCCGCTTTGTTATATGCACCATCTTATCCTCAATCTTCCTCGCTAAACGCAAACTCTGCTTGAGATAAGCATGCTGCAACAGCGAAAAAATGATATACGCCTCTTCGGAGTTCGGATCAAAACCCTCATAAACCTCCTGATGCCTATCCTCCATGAGAATGACGGCGTTTTCGCGCATGACGACGGCGAGATTTTCCTCGCTCTTGTGTTGGCCCATAGCGTAGGTTTCGGAGCCCATCACGTCTTTTTTGGGGTTGGCGTTGCAGTGGATGCTGATGAAAAACTGGGCTTTAAGTTTGTTAGCGGTGTCGGCTCGTTTGACGAGTTCTACAAAAACATCTTCATCTCGGGTGAGGACAGGCCGAAATAGGGGGTCTTTTTCCAGAAGGGCATAAAGTTTTTTGCCAATGGCCAGGGTGATATCTTTCTCTTTGTAGAGCTTGCCCGAGGCGCCGGGATCCTTTCCCCCATGCCCCGGGTCAATCACCACGGTCACGGGCCTTAGCATGCGCACACTGCTAAATATCAGCCAGAGTAAAAGAAGGCCAGCCACACCCCCTATCCTTCTAAAGGCTCGGCCCCACCTACCTTTGCGCATAGGAATGCAAAAATGGCAAGTCTGGGGCATATTTTCTGTCCTTTACCTGTATGCACAGCCGCCAGCACCCCCAGATACCCTTTCCCCGTACCTTATAGACTCCCTCAGCCGATATAGCCCTGTGGACGACACCGTGCACTATGAGGCGGCCGATTCTATTGTGTTTTACATTCCCGAGCGCAGAGTCTTCCTCTATGATCAGGTCAAGGTTCGGTATGAGCAGTTTCGCTTAGAGACGGGCTATGCTTGGCTCAACTTAGAGACGGGGCAGATATACGGGTATGGTATAGCGGCTGGGGACACCTTTGCGCAAAAGCCTATCTTTTATTATAGGCAGGAGCGCTACGATCTGGATAGCTTACGTTACAATCTGCGCACTCGGCGCGGGCAAGTCTTTGGCATGCGCCAAAACCTCCCAGAAGAAGCCCTGGGAGGTCGCACTATCCAAGTGAATCCCGACGGCACCTTCTTTCTCAAGGCTGGCTACTACACCACCTGCACAGCTCATCCCCCCCACTTCTACATTGCCTCCACCCGCCTCAAACTCTACCCCGGCGAAAAAGTCGTCAGTGGCCCTCTGTACGCCGTCGTGGGTGAAGTGCCTATTCCCCTATTCTTGCCTTTCGGCTACTTCCCCTTCCTGGATAAGCGCACTTCGGGCATCATTTTGCCTTTTATTGGGCAGGCTGCAGACAGGGGATTTTTCATTCGGGGGCTGGGCTATTACTGGGCGATTAATGACTACATGGACTTTCGGGTGTTAGTGGACCTTTTTACTCGGGGGGGTTACCGGGCGGAGGCCCTCTGGACCTACCGCAAACGCTATTGGTACGACGGCTCTCTCTCCATTCAGCATAGCTTGCAGAGCTTCAACGAGCCGGGCGACCCCGACTATCAGGCCACCCGCATGACCTTCGTTCGCTGGCAGCACCGCCAAACCCTCTCCCCCACAGCTAACCTCTCCGCCAGCGTCCAAGCCGGCTCCTCTACCTTCCTCGCCCGCCAAAGCTATACCGCCACCGAATTCCTCTCCACGAACCTCCAGTCCAGCATCGCCCTCCAAAAAACCTTCCCCCATTCCCCCTTCCAACTCACCCTCAGCACCAACCACACCCAAAACCTCCTCCAAAAATCCTGGCAAATCCAACTCCCCGTCCTCGCCCTCTACCAAAACCGCCTCTTCCCCTTTGAGCGCAAGCACCGCATAGGCACACCCCGCTGGTACGAACGTATCGGCTATACCTACCGCTTAGACGCCCAGCAGCTCTTAGAATTCCCCGAAAGCCTCCTCTTCAAACCTCCCATGTACGATACAGCCCGCTGGGGCCTGCGCCACAACATCCAAATCAGCGCCGGCTATACCCTCTTCCGATACCTCCAACTCACGCCCACCCTCACCTACAACGAATACCTCTACAGCGAGCAGCTACGTTACGAGAAAGACTCCACCGGCATCCGCACTAAACGCTTACGAGAGCCCCGAACCGCCCGAGATTTTGCGTTTCAGGTGGCTTTCACGACGCGCCTTTATGGCGTCAAGGCCTTCCGGGGCCGTAAGGGCCTCGCCCTCCGCCACACCCTCATACCCACCCTCGCCTACCAGTACAAACCCGACTTCTCTAAACCCACCTGGGGCCTATACCAAATCATTGACCAAAAACCCTACAACCCCCTTGCAAATGGCTTTTATGGCAGCCCTTCCCCCGGCCTTCAGCAGGCTATCCAGTTCTCCCTCAACAACCTCCTGGAAGCTAAATACAAAGCTACCCCTCCCCCTGGGACTTCCCCTCCGCCCAAGCCCACCTATCGCTACCTCACCCTCTTAGATAATGTCAGCCTCTCCGGAAGTTATAACTTCGCTGCAGACAGCTTTCGCCTTTCTCCTCTTACCCTTACGGCTCGGACCAACCTCGCCGGCTCTCTCCTCAACCTCAGCAGCACCGCCCTCTTAGACCCCTACGAATACACCGAAACCGGCCAACGCCGCCCCCGTTACCAATGGGATGTCAACCGCCGCTTAGGCACCCTCACCCAAATCACCCTCGGCGCCGCCACCAACCTTCAACCCAAAAACACCCCAACCTCCCCAGACTATCCCACCAGCGAATATGTGTATTTCCACATCCCCTGGAACCTCCAAATCAACTACAACCTCGTAGGCAATCGCCAATTCCGCCCCGGCGAAAAACCCTACCAGTGGGTACAAACCCTCAACTTCTCCGCAGAACTGCGACTCACTTATGCCTGGCGCATCCAGCTGACCTCAGGATATGACTTCATTCAAAAGCGGCTCTCTTTTACCAGCGTCAATCTCTACCGAGACCTACACTGCTGGGAGTTTAGCTTCAACTGGATTCCCTTTGGGCCTCGGCAGAGTTATTTTTTGACGCTTTCCGCGCGTTCTCCTAAGCTCCAAGACTTACGAATTACGAAACGGCGGGACTGGCAAGATCGCTTTGTACGGGGCCTACCCTAAGCTATCCCAAGGCTCTCTGCCATGGCCCCATATGCCACTCAGAATGATAGGGCACGATATAATACGATTTTGCAATCAAAAACCTTTTGAATGAAGAGAGATGTTTTGGCGGCGGCCCCACAAAATACCACCAACTCCCATTCAGAAACTCTTTGCATCAGTTGGCATAAATCAGCCTGCCTCCGGACACCAAAAGGTTTATGGCTCGCCAAACTTTTGCGTGCCTTCTTCCTCTACCAGAGTATTCTTGAAGAACTCAGACAGGTGATGAGAGGATGGGACTTTTCAGGCTCCTCTTAGGCAGAGCCTGTGCGCAAGCGATGGCGGTGGATCACCATCACATTCCATAAGAGAGCTGCTACGGTGAGGGGGCCTACTCCGCCGGGCACGGGGGTAGCTGCGGAGGCCTTTGCCAGCGCATCGGGATGAATATCCCCCACAATTCGCCCCCCTACCCGGTGAATGCCCACATCTATGAGGATCACGCCCTCTGACACGGCCTCGGCAGGAAGCCAGTGGGGCTTTCCCACGGCGCTCACTACGATATCCGCTTGCCGAGTGAAGTGATAGAGGTTCGGGGTTTGGCTGTGGCACAAGGTTACGGTGGCTTGTCCGTAAGGGGCATGACGAGAAAGGAGTATGCTCAAGGGGGTGCCTACCAGCCGACCCCGGCCCAGTACGACTACATGTTTCCCCGCTACGGATAGGCCGTAATACCGCAAAAGCTCTACGATTCCCCAGGGGGTAGCGGCCACCCATTCGGCCCGCCCCTGCGCTAAAAGGCCCAGATTGTAGGGATGGAGCCCATCGGCATCCTTCTGAGGGGGAATGGCATCCAGCACCGCCGCCTCATCAATCCCCGCTGGTAAAGGCAGCTGGACTATAAGTGCTGTATAGCTCGGATCTTCTCCTACGGCCTTCACTACGGACACCACATCCTCCGTCTTGGCGGTGGCTGGAAGGTGTATCTCGTGGGCTTCTATCCCCGCTCTCTTAGCTGCTTCTAACTTTCGCCCCACATATATCCGGCTGGGCTCGTGCTCACCCACCCGAATTATGCCGAGTCGCAAAGTATGCCGCTGGGCATACGAGGCCACCTCCGCTAAAATCCTCTCCGCTGCCAGCTTCCCATGTAAAAGCTTCATAAATAGCCCAGGATTTTTAGCACTTGTTTGCTATTCTGCTCCTCGTATAAAATCTCAACATGCGCTTGCCCATCCCGCTCCCGCCGAATCAAAATATGCCGCGGCGTCGGAATCAAACAATGATGAATTCCCCCTACCCCACTCAGCGACTCCTGATAAGCCCCCGTGTGAAAAAATCCAATGTACATCTCCTTCCGGGTCTTAGGAAGAAAAAGGACATTCGTATGCGCATCCCGGTAGTAATAATCCTGCTCATCACAAGTTATTCCCCCCAGAATCACCCGCTCATACTCCGCTTCCCAGTTATTGAGGGGTAAAATGATATACCGTTGACCCAAAGCCCAAATATCTGGCAAAGTCGTCATTAAGCTGCCATCCAAGATGAGCCAAGACTCCCGATCATTTTGGCGTTTGCGCTCAGCCACCTTGAAAAGTACAGCCCCCGACTCCGCCACCGTATAACTCCCAAACTCCGACACAATATCTGGCTCTTCTACCCCTGCTTGCTGACAAGCCACCTTTATGCGCCGCACAATCTCCCCTATCACATACTGATAATCAAAATCAAAATCCAACGAATTGCGAAAAGGCAACCCCCCACCTATGTTGAAGTACCGCAAAGTAGGCGCCTCTTTCTTAAGCTCCACATAAAGGCGAATCATTTTTTCCAGCTCGTTCCAGTAATACGGCGTATCCCGTATGCCAGAACTGATAAAAAAGTGCAGCATAACGAGCTCCAGGTGCTCAGAGGGCTTGATCTTATCCAGATACAAATCTATCACATCATCCGCCCGAATGCCCAAACGACTGGTATAAACCGGAAAATCCGGCTTCTCCTCAATAGCCACCCGAATACCCAGTTTCATAGGCACCTCCACCTCACTCAGATAGTAGTTGATCTCCCGCTTAGTATCCAAGACAGGTATCAGGTTCTCAAACCCATCATGGAGAAGGTCTACGATGCGCCTCTGATAGGCAGGGGTTTTGTAGCCATTGCAGATAATCATGGTGTTCTTTTTGGAGATGAGGTTTCTTTTTTCCAGAGCTTCCACAATCTCCATATCAAAGGCGGAGGAGGTTTCTATATGCACATCGTGTTTGAGCACTTCTTCCAGCACATGCCGAAAATGGGAGCTTTTAGTGCAATAAGCATAATGGTACTTCCCTCGGTAGTCATTGCGCAGGAAGGCTTCTTGGAAGTAGAGGCGGGCTTGTTGAATTTTTTTGCCGATGATGGGTAGATAAGTCAGTCGCAAGGGCGTCCCATAGGTTTCCACCAGCTCAATGAGGTTAATCCCATGAAAGTACAGCTCATCGTCCAAAACCTCAAACCCTTCCTGAGGCCATTCTACGCTTAGCTCCAAAAACTCCCTGTAACTTTGCACACCGCAAATATGCACTAAATAGTTTATGGCATGTAATGTGGTTTCTATTCTGTGCGACTGGGGAGCCGGGATGCCAGGGGGAGCCGCGGGTGTAGAGGGATGGTACTACTTAGGCTTGGCCTACAAGCACCTGGCCTGGCTAGAAGCAAAACACTATCGGATCACCCCCTCCCTTCAAGAACCCGCATGGATAGCCCCCCACACCCATGTCTTCGCTAAACGCCTGCAATACTGGGACCCCTTCGCCACGGAATTAGAAAACACCCTCCCCACCCTGTACAATGAAAAAGACCGATACCTTTTCCTTACGGGCGACCACAGCTGGAGCGCTAAAATCCTCACTTTCCTGAAGGAAGTCACTTCAGACCTCATAGTCGTTTGGATAGATGCTCATGCGGACTTTCATACGCCAGGCACTACGCCCTCGGGCCATATTCACGGCATGCCCCTCGCCATGCTCACAGGCCTCAACTCCGAACGATTTCACGCCGTACCCACCGAAACCTGGAAACTCTGGGAAAAGCACGCTAAACCCTGCCTCCCCCCCGAAAACCTCTTCCTTATAGGCGTGCGCAGCTACGAACCCCCCGAAGACCAAATACTCCAAAAATACCTTTCCGAAACGACCTTCACCAGCGAATTCATCCACAAAAACGGCATGAGCCCCGTCTTGGAGGCCCTTCGGCGGCGGCTCCAGCCCCATAGCACGCTCTATGTTAGCTTTGATGTAGATGTTTGGGATCCCAGCTTTGCTAAAGGTACGGGGTCTCCGGCACCGGGTGGCCTTAGCATCGCCGCCACCCGCACCCTCCTCCAAGAGCTTCTGCTGTGGCCCCAGACCCGATTCGTGGAAGTTACCGAAATCAACCCCCTCTTAGACCAAGGCCACGAAACGCTCCTTTACGCCTACGGCACGATCCGGCCCTACTTAGAACGGCCAGAATAGCCAATCCGCACACCACCGGCCCCAAGCCCTCCACCCTCCTAACTCCCTCGCATCATTCGTACCTTTGACCCGTGAGCCAGATCATTGTACGGGAGATCGTGGATGAAATGCGCAGCGCCTACATTGACTATGCGATGAGTGTGATTGTGGCGCGTGCGCTGCCAGACGCTCGCGACGGCCTCAAGCCCGTACAGCGTCGGGTCCTGTATGGGATGTTGGAGTTAGGGCTGACCCCCGACAAACCCTACAAAAAATCCGCTCGGATCGTGGGCGAAGTCTTGGGTAAATACCACCCCCATGGCGATAGCGCTGTCTATGAAGCGATGGTTCGCATGGCGCAGCCCTGGTCGCTCCGCTATCCCCTCGTAGAGGGACAGGGCAACTTTGGCTCCATAGACAACGATGCCCCCGCCGCCATGCGCTATACCGAAGCTCGCCTCGCTCCAATCGCCCTTACCCTCTTAGCTGACCTGGATAAAGAGACCGTAGACTTCGCTCCAAACTTTGACGAGTCGCTCAAAGAGCCTACGGTTTTACCTGCCCTTTTGCCCAATCTCCTGCTCAATGGCGCCAGCGGTATCGCCGTCGGCATGGCTACCGATATTCCCCCGCACAATCTCTCTGATGTGGTGCGGGCGCTTTTGCGCCTCCTGAATGACCCCACCGTATCGCCTGAAGAGCTTATAGACGCCATTCAGGGGCCGGACTTCCCCACAGGCGGCTATATCATGGGGAAGGAGGGCATACGTCAAATGTACCTCACCGGCAAAGGCCGCTTACGCCTACGCGGCAAAGCCTTGATTGACACCCTGCCCAATGGCCGCAACGCCATCATCATCACCGAAATCCCCTTCCGAGTCAGCAAAGCCAGCCTCGTAGAACAAATCGCCCACCTAGCCGAAACTAAAAAAATAGACGGCATCAGCGAAATCCGCGACGAGTCCGACCGAGAAGGGCTGCGCATCGTGATTGAACTCAAACGCGAAGCCACCCCCCGAACCGTGCTCAATAATCTTTACTTGCATACAGCCTTAGAAGTCGTCTATAATGCCCAGTGGGTAGCCCTCGTGGGCGGCCGCCCTAAAACCCTTACCCTCCGCGAAGCCCTCCAAGCCTACCTCAACCACCGCAACGAAGTCATCATCCGCCGTACAGAATATGAGCTACGGCAAGCCGAAAAACGCGCCCACATCTTGGAGGGTCTCCTGATTGCCCTGGACCATCTGGATGAAGTGATTCAGCTCATTCGCCGCTCCGCCACCCCCGACGAAGCCCGCCAAGGCCTCATCCAACAATTCAACCTCACGCCTACCCAAGCCCAAGCCATTTTAGACCTGCGCCTCCAAAGACTAACCGCCTTAGAACGCGAAAAAATACAAACCGAATACCAAGAGCTTCAGGAAAAAATCGCTTATTACAAAAAAGTCCTGGTGGATCCCGAAGAGCAAAAAGCTATCATTCGTGCGGAGTTAGAAAAGTTGGAAGCGGACTTTGGTGATGCCCGCCGCACCCAAATCCTCCCCGACGAAGGCGAAATGTCCATAGAAGACACCATTCCCAATACCGAGGTGGCGGTCATCATCACGCATCAAGGCTATATCAAACGTACTGAGCTTTCTGCGTACCGTTCTCAAGGGCGCGGGGGAGTAGGTACGCGCGCGATGGACCTCCGAGAGGAAGACTTTGTGGAGCATGTAATCCTATCGCGTCTGCATGACTATCTTTTGCTTTTTACGGACAAAGGGTGGTGCTACTGGCTGCGGGTGCATGAGATTCCAGAGGCGGGAAGGGCCCAGCGCGGCCGCCACATCCAAAATCTCCTCGCCCTGCCCCCAGATGACCGTATCGTTGCCTACCTCAATGTCTCTAACCTACAAGACGAACACTTTGTAAAGCAGCATACGCTCTTTTTTGCTACCCGGGAAGGGATTGTCAAGAAAACACCCCTTTCTGAGTTTGCGCGGCCGCGAGCTCGGGGGATCATTGCTTTGTCTTTCAAGGGTTCGGATGCGCTCCTTGGGGTAGTGCTTATCCCGGAAAACACCAGCCGGGACGTCATGCTGGTTTCCCGTCAAGGGCAGGCTATTCGGTTTCCGCACACAGAAGTGCGGCCTATGGGGAGAACGGCGGCAGGCGTCATTGGCATGGAGTTGGATAAGGGCGATCAGGTCGTGGCGCTCTTACCTATTTCGGACCCTGGTCATGCGCTCTTTGTCCTATCGGAAAACGGCTACGGGAAGGCCACTCCCCTGCAAGAGTTTCGCACCACTCACCGGGGTGGGAAGGGCATTCGGGCATTTCAGGTCACGGAAAAGACGGGTCCTGTCGTCGCGGCCTTAGAGCTGCGAGGCGACGAAGAGCTCATGCTCGTTACACGCGAGGGGCAGAGCCTCCGCTTCTCCGCCAAAGAAATCCCCATCTTAGGACGCGCTACCCAAGGCAGCCGCCTCATGCGCCTCAAAGAATCCGACCAAATCGCCTCCGTAAGCCGCCGAATCCCCAACGGGGAATAACCTATGACCACCAAACAACCCTCCCTCATAGCAAGGCTGCTCTATAAGGCGGCTCAAAAGGGGTGGATTCGCCTAGAGCAGAATTCCTTTTTGAATCGGCTGATGACTTTATACTATCTATTCAAGTTCCGTTTGTTTAGTACCCTGGCTCAGCACTCGCCTTCCCCCTATCGGGCAATATGGTCGCTTTTAACAGGCCAAAACCGCTATCTTTTTTACACGTCTTCCTCTCCGCAAGCCCAGGAGCTTCGCCTATCTCCAGCCAACTTAGGACCTTTGCTACGGCTTCTGAAAGCTGGGTATCCCTTGGTATCGGTAGACTCTACCCTAAATACGCTTTCTATTGCTATTGCTTCAGACCTCATCTTATTATTGCGTGCTAGTGATAGTTATGGTGTGGGTTGCCTGAATGAGCTTCTCATAGAGAAAGACTACGGTACCGCATTCCCTGGGTATCGTATTCTGGATGTTGGGGCCTACATTGGAGATACGCCTTTATTTTTTGCGGCTCATGGCGCAGAAAAGGTAATTGCGGCCGAACCCGCCCCTGATAACTATGCCCTCGCCCAGAAAAATATCTCCGGTTCTCCGTATGCAGACCGTATAGAGCTTCTTCCAGTGGCGGTGGCCGCTACGGATGGCGAGATGATACTTCACATAGACCCTAAGAATCTGGACAGTAATGCTCTGATCCCAACGAGTGGAAATTTGGCCCGCTATACTTACACAGAACGTCTCCGCGTGCCCGTATGGAGCTTTGCCAAACTGGTCGCGCACAGCGGCTGGGAGACCATTGACCTAGTCAAGCTGGACTGCGAAGGTGCTGAGTTCCCCATCCTCCTGGAGACCCCAGCCGAAGTTCTTCAAAAAGTCAAAAAATGGGTGATTGAGTACCATGCCGACCCTGAGCCGCTGGAAAAGCGGCTCCAAGAGCTAGGATATCACGTCCAGCGCGTGAAGGACTTTGTTCTCACAGGACTCATCTGGGCAGAAAAAACACCTTCTTCCTAAGAGAGTACCAATTTCCCTTGCCCCCGTCCTGAGTTCGTAAGATAGCCTATTCGCTCCTTTGGGTACGACATACCCCCGCCTTCATGAGAAGAGCGAGAAAGCCAGTAAATCCCTCTATTTTTCATAGCTCCAGTTGGGCTAACGAAACCTTACTGCATATTTTTTGTTTGTAAAACTGTGCGCTTGCTTGTACTCATTTCTGCAGTGTGCTGGCTTCTGACCTTGGGAGAAGCTCAGAATGTCATCAGCCCCTGGCAAGTTGGTCTTTCCGCGGGTCTTAATATCCCCGTCTACCGCTCCTCCCAAAAGGTGGACAAAGCTGTACCTATTCCCGGCTTTACGGGAGGCATTGGGAGTCGTTTTACATTGACGCCCCAACTTACCTTGATGACTGGATGTTATTTCACTCAGCGCAACTCCGACTACGTGCTTACCGAGACCTACCCCGGCGATACGACGGTGGGTAATGTGCGCGACACCTATCTCGTCCACATCCGCCAAAATGGCCGCTTAGAAATGGCTCACTTAGAACTACCCTTACTCTTGGAATGGGCTTTCATTCAAGGGCCGCAGTACAAAAGCTACTTTACTTTCGGCTTTCAGATGGGATATCAGCTTTTTTATCGCCTTTATGGGGATATTGAGGTGGCCTTAGAAGGTTTAGATTTTTTGCCGCTTTTTGGTTTTTCGCCGCAAACCCGTATCATCGTTGCTCGCGGCCCTATAGAAAAACAAAGTATTGCCATTACACGCGGCGACTTTGGCCTATGCATAGGGGGTGGTAATCGCTTCCAAATGAAGACTCACTGGATGAGCTTTGACATCCGCTACTATCACGGCTCTCTGGACATCTTCAAGAGGCCCTCAGACACCCGATTTTACAACGGCTCTATCGCTTTTATGCTGGGGTATTGGCTGTAAGGGAGGGCGAGTCTTTTTAGAGAAGGGTAAGGACTTCTCAGAGCAAGCCCAGCCTTTCTGCTAAGTATTCTGCAATATCCTGGACGAGAACTTTTCCGTAGACGCCGGCATGCTTAGTCCCATCGGTGATCATGGTCATGCAGAAGGGGCATCCGACCGCAATTCGGTCGGGTTTCAGGGCTAAGAGCTCTTCGGTACGCTCAATATTGATGTCTTTTCGGCCGGGTTCGGGTTCTTTGAACATTTGGGCACCGCCGGCGCCGCAGCACAAAGCAAAGTCCCTACTGCGGGGTGCCTCTTTGAGCTGAGCGCCCGCCCGCCGCAAAATCTCCCGCGGCGCCTCATACTCCCCATTCCCACGCCCGAGGTAGCAGGGATCATGATAAACCACCACCCCATCCGGCGAAATCGCCCCCTCCACTTGAAGCCGCCCCGTCTGTATCAAGTGCAAAAGATACTGCGAATGGTGCCAAACTTCATAGTTTCCCCCAAGCTGAGGGTATTCATTACGCAGGGTATTGAAGCAATGGGGGCAAGTAGCAACGATAGTTTTTACTTCGTAAGCGTTTAGGGTTTGGATATTTTGAAGGGCCAGCATTTGGAAGAGAAAATCATTGCCAGCGCGCTTGGCGGGGTCTCCCGTGCAGGATTCCTCAGTGCCAAGGATACCCCAAGTAACGCCTGCTTTATCCAGGAGCTTCGTGAAAGCACGAGCCACACGCTGCGCCCGATCGTCAAAGCTGGCCGCACATCCCACCCAATACAAAACCTCGGGCTTCTTGCCTTCACTTACCCAGGCCGCTAAGGTCTTCCCAGCCATATTATGCTTCTATCCATTTGGCTCGGTCCGCCGCCGGGAGCGCCCAGGGGGAACCGTTATTTTCCAAATTCACGAACATCACATTGAGGCTTTCAGGGGCCTGCGAAGCCTCCATCACGAGATACTGCCGAAGTTGCAAAATGATAGACACCGGATTGATGAGCACGGGACAAGCCCGCACACAGGCATTGCAAGTCGTACAAGCCCAGATTTCCTCTGGGGTAATGTAATCCCCCAAAAGGGCTCGACCATCAGGCTCCCAATGCCCATTTTTATGATAAGCTCGCTTGATTTCTTCTAAGCGGTCGCGGGTATCCATCATAATTTTTCGGGGAGAAAGCTTTTTACCTGTAAGGTGCGCTGGACACACCGAAGTACATCGCCCACATTCCGTACAAGTGTACGCATCCAGGAGGTTTTTCCAGGAGAGTTCGGTTACATCTTTGGCTCCGAGGGGGATGGTCTCTTGACCATTTTGGGAGGCGCTCTGCTCTACGGGAAGGCCCAACGCTTCCTGAATAGTAGGCGTTAGGGCAGGATTGGAAGGCAACTTTCCGGGCACGTCCAAAGGCGCGTAGTAAGTATTAGGGAAAGACAGGAAAATGTGTAGGTGCTTAGAAAAGGGGATGTAATTGAGGAAGGCCAAAATACCCAAGATGTGCACCCACCAGGCCGTTCTCTCCATACCTATGAGCACATCCGAGGGGAGTTTTTCCAATAATGGGCGCAAGAGGGCACTGACAGGGAAGATACCCGCCTTGATATAGGGTTCTACCCCCCGCGTCTGCAAAATATAGTCGGAAGCGTTCATGAAGAGCAAAGCCACTACGAGGACGATCTCAGTCCAAAGGATGATATTGGCGTCTAAGGGGGGCCAGCCGCGCATTTCAGCGGTGTGAAAGCGGGGGAGTTTTAGAACATTTCGGCGCCATAGGAATATGACCGCCGCCACGAACACCAGAGCCATAAACACCTCTGCACTCACAGTCATGAGATTGTAAGCTGAGCCTAAGAGCGGCGCTAAGGCCCGGTGCGAGCCTGTTAGGCCATCTATGACGATCTCCAGAACCTCTACATTGATGACGAAGAAACCTACATATATCACCCAATGGGCAACTGAGGCTATGGGGCGGTCCATCATTCGCTGTTGAAAGACAGCTACCCTCAGCATCTGAGCCCAGTGAGCGCTTTTGGGACCCTCCAGTTTATAGGGACGCCCCACCTTGAGAGTCCGCCCTAACAGCCGAATATGATAGACAAAAAGCGCCACCCCCCCCACCAGCACCACCCCAAAAATGATTTGCGCAAGCATCCCCCTACTAAACTATATTCCCCCCCTCAATCCTCCTCTTCATCAAAGAGAAACTCGTCTCGGGTGGGATAGTCTGGCCATACATCCTCAATGCTCTCATAAATGGTATCGTCATCTGGCAGTTCTTTGAGGTTTTCTATGACTTCTATAGGAGCGCCGGTACGTTCAGCGTAGTCAATCAGTTCATTTCGGGTAGCTGGCCAAGGCGCATCCTCCAGGTAAGAGGCAAGTTCCAGCGTCCAGTACATAGCGGGTGCAAAAATACTTATTTTCCCCATACCTTTGACAGGATGAGTCTGACCCTCTATCTGATTGGCCTGTGTGTGGTGTTCTCGCTGCTGGGGTGGCTCACGCCGGGAACGTTTCAGGTGTTTGGATTAAACCGATATGCGGTATTTGAGCGGGGGGAAGTGTATCGTATTCTCACCCATGCTTTTTTTCATGCGGATATATTTCACCTGCTTATCAACTGTTATGTGTTTTACAACTTTGGTCAGCATGCGGAGCCGCTTTTGGGGGTAAAACGTTATGCTGTGCTACTTGTAGTGGGGCTTTTGGGAAGTGCATTTTTTTCTATGCTGATGCGTCCCTCTTACTCTCAAACCATAGGGATAGGGTTTTCGGGGGTGGTGTCGGCGGTGGTGTTTTGCATGATTGTATTTTATCCGAAGATGAGGCTTTTAGTATTTTTTGTGCCAATGCCAGCGTGGGTTTTTGCGATTTTGTACACGCTGTATAGTTTGTATGCAGGGCAGAGTGGGGAAGATGGGATTGATCACTGGGCGCATTTAGGGGGAGCAGGGGCAGGGGCTGCGTACGCCCTTTTAGTGCGACCTTAGGAAGGGATAGTCGTCTGAGCCTGGACGGTCTGGTAAAGGCTTTCGTATTGGGAAATGATGCGGCTGATATCAAAGCGGAGGGCATTTTGTCGGGCAGCCCTGCGGTAAGAGTCTAAGTTTTTGAGCACATGGAAGAGGGCTTTTTCGGCGGATGTCCAGTCATGGGGTTCATAGAGGATTCCGCCTTCCTGGACGACTTCGGGTAGGCCTCCAACTTTGGGCGCTACCACCGGCACTCCACACGCCATAGCCTCTAAAGCAGCCAACCCAAAGCTCTCCTCTCGAGAAGTAAGTAGAAACACATCCCCCAAAGCCAAATACTCTTGCACTTCGGTTACGGCTCCCGTGCAGATCACCTGCTTTTCTAAGCCCATTTTTTGAATGAGCTTTTCCACGGCGGGACGCTCTGGGCCATCTCCTATTAGCAGGAGCTTAGCGGGCAAACCCGTCTGTAAAACCCGCTGAAAGAGTTGAATGAGCCATGGTACCTGCTTCACGGGGCGAAAGTTGGAGGCATGGACAAAAATGTATTCCTGCGGGCTGGCGTAGAGAGCCCGAAGCTCAGGCGCATGCCGAGGCGCAAATACTTGCGTATCTACGAAATTGGGAAGGACGAGCGGCAACTCAGGTAAAGCAAATACGGCTTGAGTCGCTTGGGCCAAAGCCCGAGAAACAGCCGTGATGGCATCGCTCTTGTGAAGGGCTAAGCGAATGATGGGCCACAGGTCGGGTGCTTCCCGAGCTAAGGTGGTATCTGTCCCATGCAATGTCGTAATAAAGGGCAGGCGCTTTCCTGCCAGCGCTATGTACTGCGAGGCTAAGAGCGCACTCACCGCATGAGGAATGGCATAATGGGCGTGGACCAGTTCTACCCCAGCTTCGGCTAAGGCTACTAAACGTCCCGCTAAGGCACTTTCGTAGGGAAGGTACCGAAAGAGGGGATAAGCCGGTGGCTCCACCTGATGCAAATGCAGATTAGGATGACAGTGAATTGCGCGTACAGGCCGCTCATAAGATACCAGATGGACCTCATGGCCCCGACGAGCTAATGCCTTAGCCAGCTCCGTTGCCACCACCCCACTCCCACCTACCGTAGGATAACACACAATCGCTATGCGCACACCCTTAAAACAAATCTTTGGTACCTTTGCCACATGAGCCGCCCGAAGGATAAAACTCAGCTGGAACCTCAAAAGGTGGAACGCGAGGCAGCTGCGCCTTCTCAAACGGATGGCAATGCGTCTTCCCCTTCTAAGCTGGACCCGTATGAGTCCATGCTGAGTCGCTTTTACAAGGCCGCTGATGCTTTGGGCATTAGCGCCGATGAGCGCGAAATCCTAAGTAAGCCTGCGGAGATTCATATTGCGCATTTACCCGTAGCGATGGATGACGGGAGTGTGCGAGTTTTTGAGAGTTATCGGATCATCCATTCTCGGGTGTTGGGCCCTGGAAAGGGGGGTATTCGGTATGCTCCGAAGGTTAATATGCGCGAAGTGATGGCGTTAGCGGCGTGGATGACATGGAAGTGCGCTGTGGTCAATATCCCTTATGGCGGAGCGAAAGGCGGCATTAGTTGCGATCCTAAGAAGATGAGCGTGGGTGAGCTGGAGCGCCTCACGCGTGCTTACACGCGAGCTATGGCGGAAGTTTTTGGTCCCGACAAAGACATTCCTGCACCTGACATGGGTACCAGCGCTCGAGAGATGGCCTGGATTGTGGATGAATATTCCCGCCTCAACAAAGGCAACTTTATTCCTGCGGTTGTTACGGGGAAGCCGTTGGAGTTGGGGGGTTCTAAGGGCCGAGTGGAAGCTACGGGCCGGGGGGTTACGATGGTGACCCTGCAAGCCCTGCAAAGAATGGGGAAACGCCCCGAGGGGCTCTCTGCCGCCGTCCAAGGCTTCGGTAATGTCGGCTCTATCACCGCCCGGTACCTCTCCCAGCATGGTATCCGTGTCGTAGCTATATCCGACACCACCGGCGGTTATTACAACGAAAACGGCATCCTCATCCATCAGGCCATCCAACACCGCGATAAAAATGGCGGCCTTCTGGAAGGCTTTAAGGGTGGAGAACGCATTTCTAACGAAGAGCTCTTGACCTTGCCCGTGGATATTCTCGTTCCTGCAGCCACCGAAGACCAGATCACGCCTGCCAATGCCCCCCACATCAAAGCCTGGCTCATCGTGGAGGGCGCCAATGGACCTACCACAGCCGACGCCGACCCCATCCTAAATGAACGGGGCATTACCGTTATACCAGACATCTTAGCGAATGCAGGCGGCGTGATCGTCTCTTATTACGAGTGGGTTCAAAATCGGCGAGGGCACTATTATACGGAAGCCGAAGTCCAAGAGCGCGCCGATAATACGATTCGGCAGGCATTTGATGAGGTTTTTGCGCGCGCGGTTTCTCAAAAGGTATCGCTTCGGGAAGCGGCCTACCTGATTGCGGTGGAGCGGGTCGTGCGGGCTTTGCGTATGCACGGACGGTATTGATAAATGAAGAGAGATATTTTGGGCGGCGGC
>Ga0079992_147019_pt1 | contig 18001 bp, 34 predicted proteins | sample FaiFalFF_MnMetaG_3_FD_69197 | JGI IMG/M metagenome (GOLD analysis project Ga0079992, IMG submission 69197) | Freshwater microbial communities from Yellowstone National Park, Wyoming, USA - Fairy Falls B (FF_Mn_B) MetaG (SPADES assembly) (version 2) | ecosystem: Environmental > Aquatic >... | reverse complement strand
GTTCACCGAGGAGAGGTCCACGTTGCGGATGTCGGGCACCGTGGTGGCCTCCAGGATGTTCTGGGCCTGGAAGAAGCTGGCGTACCCGAAGGCCTCGTAGACGGGCAGGGAGGCCGGGGGAAGCCAGCGCTTGGCCTCCTCGAACTTCCAGAGGCCGGGGGACTCCCGGTCGGCCTTGATGGGCTCCCCCTGGGCGTTCCCCCCTAGGAGCTCCTGCAGGTTCCCCGTCCCCTTCACCGCCAGGTCCACCCTCCTCAGGGCCAGGGCGGCGCAAGAGGCCACCTGGTCCAGGCTCCCCGTGCACCCCCGGAGGACGGGAAGGTTCTGGGTGAGGCTCCGCAAGGGCGCCTCCACCAGGTTCACCAGGTTCTCCTTGACCACCTCCATCCCCGGGAGGCCGTAGAAGGCCCTGGAGTCAAAGAGGGTCCGGGCCGCCCGGTAGAAGTGGACGTAGTAGTAGACCTTCTCCACCTCGCTCCCCGCCTGGTCGATGAGGCCCTTGTAGGTGTTCCAGAGGCTCTGCACCCCGTTCCAGAGGGCGGTGGGGTCGGTGGGGACGAGCTCCGTGTAGACGGGGGCCACCACGCTCCCGCCTCCTAAGAGGTGCCCCTGCCAGGGCACGGGCAGGTAGACCCGGGGGGAGGCCAGGTTGCGGAAGTCCCCGCCTGGGAGGAGGTTCAGGACCTCCTGGGGGGTGCTGGGCCTGGGGGTGAGGAGGATGCGGGCCACCTCCTTCTGGTAGTCCAGGTAGTACTCCGTGAGGGCCTTCTGCATGGCCCGCTCCACCCGGGCGTTCGCCTCGTCCCAGTTGAACCAGAGGGGCCTCGAGGGGTACCCGGGGGTGCGGAAGACCTCGTGCCCCTGGAGGAGCACCTTGAAGCCCGGGATGTACATGAGGGGGAGGATCTGCATCCCCAAACCGTCGCAGAACTCCTCCGGCTTCACCTGGGGCACGGGGAGGTAGCGGTCCAGGCTGTGGAGGCCCGCCGAAGCCCACCGGCCCACGTCCAAAGCTCCCTGGCGGGTGGCGGCCTGGAGGAAAGCGGTGTCCACCCCCTCCGAGGGGACTTGGAGCCGGAAGTCGGGAAGGGGCGGGGAAAGCTCCGGACCCTGGATTCCCGCCCAGCAGTAGGCGAACCAGAAGGCGGGGTTGTTGAGCTCGGTGATCACCCGCCAGTAGTACCGCTCCTCAAACCGCTGCCAGGCCCGCCTCAGCTCCCGGGCCACCTCCCGGGTGGCCTCCAGGCTGCTCATGGGCAGGTAGAACTCGTGGGCCTGGGCCTGGCTCCAGGGCATCCGCCCCTGGCACCCCTGGGGGTCCTTCTGGGGATCGCACGGCCCCTTCTGGTACTCCCGGAAGCGGTCCTTCCGCAAGACCTCCAGGTAGGGCCACTTCCCCTTCAGGACTTGCTCCAGGCGGTAGTCCGGGGCGGAGAGGAGGTACTTGGTCCACTCCTCGTAGGTGGGCCCGTTCCCCCAGGCCCCGGAAAAAAGGAGAAGCAGGGCTAGGGCACCCGGAACACCTCGCGCCACTTTTCCACCTCCTCCCCTTCCACCAGGAGGAACACCCGGTCAATCCCTATGTGCCAGAGCCTCCTGGGCTCCCCCACAAACTCCGTGACGGCGTACTGCCGGGTGGGGTCAAGGGAAACCTTGGCCCCAGGCTCCGAAAGCTTCCGCAAAAACTCCTCCTTGCCCAGGTTCACCGCTCACCCCCTAAAGCCCGTTCGCCACGCACCAGTTGAGGAGAGGTTTGGGCCCCGCCCCAGCCTCCCTGACCCCCTGGCCCTTCAGGGGCTCATACGGGTTACCCGAAGGGTCCAGCCGCCGGGTCAGGTAGGAGACCGCGGGGTTCCCGAAGGCCACCTCCAGGGTGGTGCTCCCCGGCTGCAGGTACGCCTCCAGCCCCGGCACCCGGTACCCCCGGCCCTCCGCGTAGACCACGCCCCCCGCCTGCACGGGGCGGTCGTTGTCGCTGGCGGGCCGCCATCCCTCGGTCCAACCCCGGATGTAGGCGCTGTAGGTGTACCCCACGGTCCGGGTTCGGGCCACCACGGCGTAGACGGTGCCCGTGACCCGGCGCACAAACCACCAGGCTCCTATGGACCCAGCCCCCCGGTGGCGGCCCTGAAGGTCGCGGTAGTTGCAGGTGTAAATGTCCGTCAAGCCGGTTCTGTGGGAGTATGCGCACCCGTAGGCCTCGAAGGTTTCGCCCCCCACGCTGAACCGAAGCCCCTCCACCGCGTCCCCGAGCATGCTGAAGTCAAAGGTGGTGGGCTGGGAGGGGTCCAGCTCGTAGGTCGTTTCCTTGCGGGTGGTCACGTAGACGAAGGCCCGCTCGCGGCCCTGGTCGTCCTGGGCGTAGAAGATGGCGTTGCTGTAGTCCCCTTCCCGCCAGTCCCGCAAACGGAAGGTCTCCGGGCCAGCCCCCACGTCCGCGGTGAAGCGCCCGTCCCATGGAGCCCCCACGTTCCCGCTCACGTAGCGGTCATAGCCGCCGCTCAGGGTCCTCTCGTAAAACTCCACCCGGGCCTTCAGGTCCGCCCGGGAGATGTACCCCCACACCCGGGCCCGGGCCTGGGGCAGGCCCTCGGTGAGGGGCACCAGGGGGGTGGTGAAGTCCACGTAGTCCGTCTCCGGCCACCCCGGGTCCCGGTAAAGGCCCGCCCCCGCCAGCACCATCCCCGGCTGGCCTTCCCCGGAAGGGGGGTAGACCACCCCCAGGGACTGCTCCGGGGGCAAGCTCCCCCGGGGCATCACGTGGTACCGGCGGTCCCGCCGGGCGGAAGTGGCGCAGTACCCCCGGGCCACCCCCTCGGGCACCACGAAGCGCGCCTCGCCCCCCACCTGGTCCGCCCACTCCTGGGCCAGGCGTTGGGTCCAAGGGGAGATATCGGGCACGTAGAGGTAGAGCACCGAACCCCTGGGCATCCTCCCGAACACCTGCCGCAAGAGGGCCAGGGAGTCCACCCTCACCACCTCCACCACGTCCCGGTCCGCGGGGGAGAGGGACGCAAACGCGCTCCCCCCCTGGGGCGGCTGGTACCCCTCGAGGCCCGGGTACCGGTACCGCTCCGGGCTCACCCCCCCAGGCGGGGTGGCCCAAAGCCACCCCCCCGCCTCCACGGGCACGGGGTTGTCGGGGGAAGGCCGCCACACCTTGGTCCCCTGCAGGGGGGACACCGCGTAGTCCACCCGGTAGTGGAGGGGCCGGTTCTGAGCGTCGTACACCGTGTCCACCCCCGCTCGCCCCCGGAAGCGGTTCTGGCTGTCGTGGAGGTCAAACACAGCCCGGCTGTACAGGACGCCCCGGGTGTACCCCACGAGGCGGAAGGTGTCGCACGCCCCGGGGCAGAGGTACAGGCGGCCGTCCCAGGTGAGGGCCTGGTAGGCCGTGCCCTGTACGGGCTCCACCCCCTGCTCCACCAGGAACTCCACCGCCACCTTGTACCCGTCCCGGGGGTTCCCCTGCAGGGTGCCCCGCACCTCGGTAGGGGGCCGGGGACCGTCCAGGAGCCCCACCTGGGCCAGGGCGTGGGGCACGAAGAGGGTCAGGACCAGGAGCCTAACGGGGTTCACGGGGCACCTCCGAGCGCGCTAGGTCCATCAGGGTCAAGAGGGCCGCCCACGCGGGCCCCACGAAGAACCAGAAGGGCCCGTAGCTTTGGGCGATGACCAAGCCCGCGCCAACGCCGAAAGCCCAGCGCCACACGCCGCACCTCCTAGGGGTACTGCCGCCCCCGGCGGAAGAGGGGGTCGATCATGAGCAGGGTCTTCAGGGTGGGCACGATGCCCGTGGGGGTCTCCACCAGGGCCACGCACCGCCTGCCCTCCTCCGTGTCCTTGTAGACCTGGCACCCCTGGAGGACCTGCTGGCGCTCGTCCTCGGGGACGCCGGGGTAGTAGGGGTCGGCGGGGTCGTAGTACTTGCGGGGGATGAGGCGGTCCATGAGGAGGTAGTCGTGCCGCCACCCCTTGACCATGAGGAAGGTCTTGATCTCCACCTTGGGGCCGATGTCGGAGACCCTGGCGTTCCGCTCCCCGAAGCAGAAGGTGATGAACCCCCCGCAGAGCCTGCCCGTGGCCACCAGGTCCGTGAGGGCCGAAGGCACGTCCGTGAGGTACTTGATCTCCCCCGCGGGGTCCGCCCGCTGGCAGATGCCCAACCAGTTGCAGTCGTAGAAGTACCCCTGGGCCACCTGCCGCATGGCGCTCTTCACGGGCTCGGGCACCTCCTTGGCGAAGGCGTAGGCCCGCATGGCGGCCGTGGCCCGCCGGTGGTCCTCCAGGAGGCGGGTGGCGAACGCCCGGTACACCCCGTCGTAGTCCAACCCCTGCTCCCAGGAGATGTACACGGGCAGCCGCTCCGCGGCGCTCACCACGCCGGACTGCACCTCCCAGTACCCCCGGAGGTAGGTGCAGGCGTAGTAGGGAGGGCCCGGCGTCTCCCCGCCCGTGGCGACGGTGGTGGTGTACTCGTTCCCGTCCGAGTCCCGGTACCTGCAGGACCAGTCCGTCCGCCACGTCTTCCAGTAGACGTAGGCCTCGGCGGTGAAGGTGTGCATCCCGTTGTCCCCGAACCCCAGGGCCCGGGTGCTCGCCGCCACCTCCGGGCACCCTTGCACGGGGTTTGGGGAGAGGAGAGGCGTGTACCCCGTGTAGGGCGCGTCCCGGGTGGCCAGCTGGGCCCCCTGCCACCGAATCCGCACCCACGCCGTGGCCCCCGGACTGGTGGTACGGGCGGAAACCTGGACCACCGCCCCGCCCGTGGTCACCACGGAAGGCGAGAGGGTGAGGTGCACCTGGGGCGGCCCCACCGGAAGCTCCGGGTAATCCGGCGGGGTGTACCGCACCTGACAGGTGGTCTGGGCGGAAACGAGGCTGAAAAGGCCGAAAGAGAGGATGACTAGCAACACTATGAGGGCCATCAGGGGCTAGTATAGCAACTAAGGCGGGGAAAGGGGGAGCCGCGGGGAAGGTTCCTACTGATGAACCCCCTCCAGGGCCAGGACCAGCCCCTCCAGGGCCCCCACCTCCCGCTTGAGGCGCACCTCCCACCGCCTGAGGGCCGCTTCGGGGGAGAGGAAGGGGCTTGTAGGCGGCCCTCCTCCCGGAAAGGCCAGGAAAAGGTCTCTCCCCTCCACCCGGAGCCAGAAAGGCTCCACAGGCGAAAGAGGGTCCGCCCTAAGGCCGTGCCCTGGCCGATGGAGCCTATGTAACCCCAGGCCCGAAAGCGTCGCCCCAGCCCCCCCTCCAGGGCTACCCTGGGCCCGATTGTCCTCGTGGCCTTCCGCTAGGCCACGAAGAAGTGAAGAAGATGAGCAACGCCGCTAGGAGGAATGTGTGCTTGCTAACGCGGACCTTTTTCCAAATCGCTTCTTCTCTCGCTGCGAAGCGAGAGCAGTCCTAGCCCTAGGTAACGCCAACATGGGGGATTTGCCGGGGGCTCTGAAGCGGGAAGTCCCGACTCTTGAAAATCTCCAGCTCATCACTTAGCCTAAACCCGTGGTGTTTAAAAGATACGTTTTTCTCCCGCTTTGGCTTTTGGGCTCCTTGACTCTGTATGGGTGCAATCCCGAGGGGAGCACCAGCAACCGCTTCGGGGGGTGGATCCCTCGGGTATCGGGGACTCAGGCGAACCTTACTCACGTAATCTTCACCGGCGAACGCTTTGTGGTGGCGGCGGGAAAAAGCCTGCTAATCTCGGAAGACGGAGTGAGTTGGCAGAGCCTAACGCTCCCAGATTCTGCGAATGTCTATAGGGTGGCCTACGGCCACGCCGGTTATGTAGCCCTTTCCCCGGGTAACATCTACACTTCCCCTGATGGTCGGACTTGGAGGAAAACGCCTGTGGATACCCCATTGCGGGATGTGGTCTACGGAAACGGTGTTTATTTGATCGCGGGGGACTTCTCCACCCTTATGGCATCTAGGGATGGGGTAACGTGGGAGAATGTCTCTCCTCAGACCACGTTTGACGGTTGGACGCGGGTGTTTTTTCTCAATGGCCACTTCCTAGCTTTCAAATACAACAGCCCGTGGGTCTCTGAAGACGGCTACCGATGGACGCGAGGCGAAAACCCCAGTACAGCCCTCGTGGCGGGAGCCGCCTATGGCAACGGTCTCTATGTGGCCGTGGTTGGGGGAGGTGGTTTTGAAGTCATCACTTCCACCAACGGCTTGACATGGAGCAGAAATCCGGTTTCCTTCCTAAACCTGCACGACGTGGCTTATGGTCCTGAGGGATTTATCGCCGTGGGTGGCGCCGCAATAGGGGGGCTCATCGTTCGTTCCAGCGATGGAAGAAACTGGATTAGCCTGGGCTACAACGACGATACACGCCTCAACAGCGTGGCGTATGGGAAAGATCGGTATGTGGCTGTGGGCGATTACGGCCTCATCCTTACCTCTCGGTGAACGCCTCTTGGCAACCTGGGGAGCCTGTAAAATCCCCTATAAGAACTCCCTCTAGCCGCCCTCGGCGAACCCTAACTCCGCCTAGGCCTCCCAGGATTCAGGCCCTAGCCATAGGCAGGACCTCGAGGGGTACCTCTGCCCCAGCGGCGTAGACCACCTCACCCTGCACCAGGAGGACCAGGAGGGTGAAGCCCCCCTGGCGGATCCGCTCCGCGTAAAGGGGAAGCCTAGGGACGAGGGCGGGGACCTCTCCCACCAGGCTGGCCAGGGAGGTGATGAGCTCCTCCGGGGTGAGCCCCCAGAGGACGTAGCCTTCCCCTTCCGCCCCGGTTCGCCGCTTCAGCGCCTCCAGAATCTCCCGTCCCAAAGCCTCTATGGCCTCCGCGCCTACCATCCTCTGAGCACCTCCTTCGCCCTTTCTAGCCGCTCCAAAAGCTCCTCCTTCCGCTTGAGGAGGGCCCGGTAGAGGGCGAGCTCCTCGCGGAAGGCCTGGGGCCGGGTGAAGCCCTCGGGGGGCTGCCACCCCTTGCCCAGGTACTGCCAGCGCCACTTCCCGTCTTTCTTGACCCGGAGGTAGGGGTAGGGCCCGTGGGGACAGTGGCGGCAGTCCTTGCCGCACCGCACCTGCCGCCAGTAGACGGGGAGAGGGGAGAGGGCCGAAAGGCGCTCCCGCCTTTCCGCGAGGAGGGCCTCGAGGTCCTGGAGCTCCCGGTCCAGGCGCGCCGCCTCCCGCTCCAGCTCCGTCTTAGCTACAAGCTCACTCATCTAGACCCCCCTTTGTAGCTAAGAAGGCCCGCGGGGGGCCTGGAGGCCTCCCCCAGCCCTACCGGGCCCAGACCCTCCAGTGGGCCTCCTTCCTGCCGTACACCCAGGCCCGGTGGACCCCGGGGTCCTCGGGCTCCAGGTAGACCAGGTTCCACCCCGGGGAGAGCTCCAGGTCGTACTGGGCGGCCCGGGGGAGGTAGGGGCACTCCTGGAGCCCCCTCTTGACCACGGCCTCCTCCACGTGGACCAGGTACCAGAGGTGGTCGGGCGCCCGGTAGGGGAGGGCCTTGGGGTAGAGGAGGAGCCGGGCCTGGCCGCCGTCCGCCCGGTAGAGGCCGCCTCGGGGAGTGGGGGCGTGCGGGCTCAGGTCCACGTAAAAGGCCCCACCCCCCAGGCATAGGGGGTCGTAGGGGTCCGGCCCCTGGGGGACCTGGGTCCTGAGGGGCAGGTAGACCCGTCCCCCCACCACGGGGGCCTCCGCCTCCAGGACCCGCAAGGAGCCCTCAAAGGGGGTCCCGTCCCCGTACCGGATGGTCATGCGCAGCTCGTCCGCGTTCAGGAGCTGGAAGCCCTCCTCCTCCCCGCCTCCGGGAAGTCCCTGAAGGCCGCAGGCGGCGAGGAGCCCCAAAAGGGCGAGAAGCGCCTTCCGCATCTTTCACCTCCTACAGGCTAAGCCCGTGCCGGTGGAGCACCTCCCCCAGGGCCAGGAGCAGGGCGTGGTGGGGGTGCTCCATGGGCTTGGCTAGGTTATGGAAGACGGCGAAGGGCTTTTCCTCCCCTCGGAAGAGCCCCTCCTTCCGCCACTCCACTCGGAAGCCCGCGGCGTAGAGGGGGGTGAGGTCCACCTCCGTGGCGGGAAGCTGGCCTTCCCGCTTCAGGATGCCCACAGCCCCGGAGTGGAGCCCGTTGAAGAACACGCCCACCCCTATGGGGCGGAAGTAGTAGGCCTCGTGGTTCAGGGAGTCGTACTGCCAGGGCCTGGTGGAGATCCACTCCAGGGCTCTCCCGAGGCGGTCCCGGTTCCAGGGGAAGGAGAGGACCGTGTCCCTGCTCAGGTCCAGGGTGATGGCCTTGGGCTGGCCGTACCTGGCGGCCACCTGATGGAAGCCCATGAGCCGCGCCACTTCGCTAGGGATGGCGTCCTGGAGGAAGCGGGGCAGGGTGGGGTCCCCTTCCGTCCAAGCCAGCATCCCCTCGGCCATGAGAGGGAGGGCGGCCGCCCGCACCAGAAGCTTCAGGGGGTCCACCGCCCTCTTCTTGGCCAGCTCCTCCGCCAGCTGCAACACCTCTTTCTCCCTCATACCGCTAGTGTCCCAGAGGTCTCTCACAAAGGCTCACAGCCTGGGCTCCAAGGCGAAGAGCACCACGGCGTTTCGCCGATCGCCCAGGACCTCGTACCACACGCTCACTCCCTCAAGCCGCATCTCCCGGCCCAGGCGCACCATCCCCCCCTCCCAGGGCACCATGGGCCAGGGCCGGTCAGAGAGGCCCCGGAAGAGAGGGGTGCCCAGGAAGTGGAGGCGCTTGGCGGCTTCGTCTATGGCCTCCGTCATGGTCCATCCCCCCTTTCTTAGCTACACGCCTTCCCCCTGACCCTCCCCCTTGTAGCTAAGAAGGAGGGCCTCGAGGTCTTCCCGGCGGGCGTACCGGAACCGCCGGGGGTGCTCCGGGTCGTAAACCTGCTCCTCCACGGCCTCCACCTCCCTCCCGGGAAAGTGCCGGAGGTGGCGGAGGAGGTCCTCGCCCTCCCGGCCCGGGACCAGGTCCAGGCTGGTTCGGGTGCCGTCTTTGAAGCGGACCACTAACCGTTTCATCGCCGTCCTCCTCCTTGGAAAAGGACCCTCGTTGGGCGGTCCGCTGGGGCCCCTCGAGGAGAGGGGGGCAGGTGTGGTAGCCCCCCTCGTTCCTTCGCGAAAGTTTGGTTTCGCGAACGAGAAGGGTCTAAGCGGGGCAACCCACGACCCTACCCCACCTTCCCGTCATCCCTTGACGGCCATGACCCACCGCCACACCTCGGTAGCCTCCTCGCTCCGCTCCGCGTCCCATCTGCCCAGGACCCGGTCCCCCTTCCCCCGGAGGACCAGGTAGAGCTCCTCGTCCCCGGGCTCCGCCTGGTAGTGCCCCGCCACCAGGTGCACGGGGTCGGGCAGGTCCTCCCCGAGGAGGTCTTCCAGGGCCTCCCTTACCTCGGGGGGAAGCTCCTCCAGCCTCGCCCGCACCGCCCGCTCATGCAGGTAGGGGGTGCCGCCCAAAAGGGTGTCCTTCAGAACCTCCATCCTCGCCTCCTCGGCCTTGAAGGGGGCCGTCTTAGCTACATGGGCCCACACGCTAAGAGGGCGTGTAGCTAAGACGGCCCCGCCCCGCCTACCCCGCCTTCCGCCTCGCCGCCTCCCCCTCCGGGGTGAGCCGGATGGTCTCAGGGAGAGGCTTCCCTTCGGCCACGGCCTGGGGGAGCCCCTTCAGGCGCTCCAGGACCTTGGGGGGAATGTAGCGGTGCTCCCCCTCGATGACCACCCGGGGGTAGGTGTAGAGCTCCCGCCCGATGCCCCAGGCCACCGCCGCCCGCTTGAGGGCCCCGGAGATCCCTCCCTTGAAGGGCTCCAGGTCCGTGGCCCCGGAGCCGTCCTGCTTCTCCACCCACTCCCCGGTATCGGGGTTTTGCACAGCAATGCTGGCGATCACCCCGCCCTCGTTTCCCACCTGGGCCGGGGTGTAGCGCACCTGCCAGCCGAAGGGCCCGAAGGCCTCGTCCAGGCGCGCCATCACCGCCCGGGCGTCGATGAAGGGGGCGATGGTGGTCTGCCCCCCTTTGGCGGAGATGATCTTCCACTCGATCTCCTCCGCCGTCAGGGGCCGCCTAAGAACCTGAATGGCCTCGTTCGCCTTCATCCTCACCTCCTTCCTCTTCTTCCCGCGGGGCCAAAAGGCCCCCAAGCCCCCTAGAAGGGAAGCTCCTCAAAGCCCCAGACCTCGGCGTCGGCCGCCCTCGAGGCCGCCTCGGGGGAGAGGCCCTTCCGCCGCGCCTCCCGGTAGGCCCGCACCCACTCCGCCCGGACCTCGGTCCCCGGGGGCTCCAAGAAGGCCTCGGGGCCCGCGATCTCCTCCAGGACCTCGGGCACCCTCCCCGTCCCCTCGCACGCCGGGCACTCCGTCTCGCTCCAGAGGAGGGGCCTCCCCGCGAACCACTCCGCGTAGACGAAGCCCGTCCCCCCGCACACCTCGCAAGGCACCGTCCTCCGGCTCCTCACCCGCACCCTTGGCCGGCTCATGGCGAAGAGCTCCGCGGGGGCGGGGAAACCCGCCCCCCTGGTCGCGTCCTAGCCCTCCTCTTCCCCGAAAAGCCTGTCCAGGAAGGCCCGCACGGCCTCCCGCTCCTCCTCGTCCTCCCCTGGCCTGGCCACCAGGCCCAGCTCTTCCGCCAGGCCCACCAGGAGGAAGAGGACCAGGATGGGCCCCACCAAAAGGGCCAGCAGAGTGAGCAGGGCCATCTAGAGCCTCCGCGCCGCCCGCCCCAGGGCCGCCAGGGGTCCCCGCTTGCCCACCCGGACCTGGGTGAGCCCCTTGGGCCCCCGGAGGTAGAGCCTCCCCCCTACCAGGAAGGCCTCCAGGTCCTTCCGCTTAGCCGCCAAGGCCAAGGCCGCCAGCTCGCTCCTCTTGCTCATGCTCCCTCCTTTCCAAAAGGCGTGGGGCCCGGGTCCTCCCCGGGCCCCACCTGCTCTCCCTTCACGCCACCGCTTGGACCGCTTGCGCCTCCCGCTTCCTCTCCCTAAGGGCCTTCTCCCGCTCGTACTCGTGGAGCACGGCGGCGATGAGGTGCTTGCAGGGGCGCGTCTTCCCCTGGACGAAGGCCGGGCAGCTGCAGGTCTCGGCCTCCAGGTCCACCAGGTACCGCCCCTTCCCCTCCTGGCTGTCCACCACGAAAAGCCCCTCCTTCCCCAGGACCGGGTGCACCTTGCCCTCGGCAAGGAGGGCCTGGGCCTTCTCAAGCCGGGGCAGAAAGCCTAGCAAGCGCTCCCTGAACCGCATCCGCCACCTCCTTCGGCCCTCTCCGCGGGGCCGCTAGGCCCCCAAGCCCCCTAGCTCCTCTCTCACTGCCTCGTAGGCCTCCAGGGCCTGGGCCCAGAGCCCCCGGCCCTCCTCCCGGGAGAGGGGCTCGTACCTGGCCCGCCAGGATAGGTCCAGAAGCTCCTCGTACGCCTTCCTGGTCTTCCTGGCCAACCCTGCCCGCCGAAAAAGGGACAGGGCCTGGGAGTACTTGCCTGGGGTGAAAGGAGTCGCCAACCGCTCTTGGCTCAGGGCGATGAGCAGGTGGTGCACCCCGTAAAAGAGGGCCACCACCGCCCAAAGGGGGTCGCGGTCAGCTAGGAAGAAGGCCAGGGCTAAGTCCTCGCGCCCCCTGGCCTCACGCCTCTCGGTCATGGGGAACGAGAATCACCGCCACGCCCACGTCCAGAGCGTCCTCGATGTCCCGGAAGGCCTCCCGAAGGGCGTCTATGGCCTCCTCGGAGGTGCCCTTGGGGTAGAAGGCCAGGCCCCCCACCCCGGGGAAGGGCTCCCCGCTGAAGTCGTCCAAGGTGTACTCCAGGACCAGGCCTCTGGCCCTGGCCTCCTCCAGGAGGGCCTGGACCCGCCTGGCGGCCTCCTCCACCTGGGGGGGTAGGGTGAGGGTCATCCCCCTCATCTTACCAGGCCCGCCAGAATCTCGGCCTCCTGGACCCGGGACCGGGCCACCTCCAGCCGGAACTTGGCCCGGGTAAGCGCCTCCTCGGCCTCCAGGAGGGCCTGGAAGAGCTCGGGGTAGAGGGCGCGGGCCTTGGCCTCCCGCTCCTCCGCGTTCCTGCCCGCCACCTCCCCCGCCAGGATCCCCTGGGCGATGGCCGCCTCCAGGGCCTCCTTGGCCCGGCGGTGGCGGAGGGTGGCCTCGAGGGCCGCCTCCAGGGCCTGTCTGAGGGCGGCGTGGGCCTCCCTGACCTCGGTTTGCAGTTCCATGCGCCTTCCTCCCTGAGCTGAAGGGGCTCCCCCGGGGGCTCCCCCGGGGGACTCGCCTAGAAGGGCAGGGCCTCGGGGGGCGGGAAGTCCTCCTCGCCCTCCGCCTCCTTGGCCTCGCCCTCGGCCTTCCTGGGCCGCACCACTAGCGCCAGGCCCTCCAGGACCAGGGTGAGCCGGGTCTTCCTAACCCCCTCCTTGGCCTCGTAGGTCTCCGTCTGCAGCCGGCCCTCCAGCTGCGCCAGGTCCCCCTTCTTCAGGTCCGCCTCCGCCAGGGCCTCGGCCAGGGCCCCGAAGGCCAGGACCTCCACGAAGAGGGACTCGTCCTTGCCCCGCTCCCGGCCCTGTACCGCCACGGCTGTCTTCCAGATGGCCGTGCCCTTGTCGGTGTAGACCAGGTCGGGCTTCCTCGCCAGGTACGCCTTCGCCAAAACCTTCATCCTTCACCTCCTTCGCCCAAGCCCGAGGGGCGGGGGAGACCCCGCCCCCCTGCCCTTCACCCGGGGAGTCCCACGAGGGGGTCCATCCCCAGAAGTTCCTCGTCCAGGGTCAAGGTGTAGTGGAGCTTCGGGAGCCCCTCGTGGTCCCACCCGATGCCGGAGAGAACGGCCACGGGCATCTTCTCCCCCTCATAGGGCTCGCCCCGGAGGAAGAGGACCGCCTCCCCGGGCCGCTCGTTGACCACCTGGTCCCTGGTTAGGGGAGCGCCCCGCGCCCGCCAGGCCAGGTCGGGCACGGCCTCGTAGAGGCGGTCCCAGAGCTCCTCGTCCACCTCGTAGGCCACGGCGGTTGCCTCCTTGAGGGCCCGAGCGGCCTCCAGGACCCGGCCCTCCCGGTAGAGGGCGTAGGCCCGGCGCGCGGGCTCCTCCTCTACCAGGACGAGGAAGGTGTGGTAGTCGTCCCCGTCTAAGAAGCAAAACCAGTTTTCCCGGGTTTCGGCTATCATCCCTCAGCTCACCTCCTTCGCCCAAGACCGGGGGGCGGGGTTCCCCCGCCCCCTGGCCCTAGAGGAAGAGCCCGAACTCCCGCCTCAGGGCCTCCGCGGAGTTGTCCTCCAGGGGGCGCTTCGCCTCCACCTCTAGGGCGTAGACCTCGGAGGCCAAGGTCCTGAGGCGCTCCGCCAACCTCTCCAACTCCCCCTTCCGGTCCGCCAGGCTCAGGGGGGCCTGGGCGTGCAGGGCCTTCAGGTGCCCCACCTGCACCAAAAGGAGCCGGGCGGTGGCCTCGAGGTCGTCTAGGATTTGGTTCACCTTGCGCATCCTCACCTCCTTCAATCCCCCCCGCGGGGCTGCCAGGCCCCCAAGCCCAGAGCCCCCGTCCGGGCGGGACAGGGGCTCCTGGGAAAACTCCACTACAGGGCCCGCAAGACCTGGAGGTTCAAGCGCTTCCGTCCCTCCTCCAGGGCCTTGGCCCGGGCCTCTTCCATGGAGGCCGCGGGGCGGTCTTGGGTACACAAGCGTTCGCGAAGCTCCCGTGTACCTAAGACATCGGGGACTTCGCGAGCTCACCTCCCAACCGCCTGCTCCTCCCAGCCCATGGCGAACCGGTAGAGGGCCTCGAGGTCGGGCCTCTCGTCGAGGTCGGCTTCGACCAGGACTTTCCCGTCGGTTCCCGCCAGGACCAGGTGGCGTTCCGTGAGGTTCTCGGCCGGTTCCGTCTGGTAAAAGACGGCGGTCAGGACCAGGGGGTCAGGCAAGGGCCCCAGGGACCCGATGGTCTTCTGGGCTTCGGCGGGGAGCTCGTTCAGCTGGACCAGAACGCGCCTCGCTTCCAGGACCGGGCCGGTTTCGTGCTCGTGAAGCGCCTCTTCCAGGACCTGCATCTTCACCTCCAGGGCGTGGGGGCGGTCTCCCCCGCTGGGCCTGGTGGAGCCTTCACCCTCGCGCCTCCCTCACTCCTCGTACAGGGTGTGGGGCTCCAGGATGTCCCCCTCGCCGTCCCGAATCTCGAGGTCCACCTTCCTGGCCCCCTTGGCCAGGGCCTTCTTGGCCACCTTGAGCGCCTTCGCCAGGTCGCCCACGGTGTCCACGATCTCGGCGTCGTCCACCCCCACGGCGTAGTAGCGCGCCTCGGGCATCTCGTCCAGGTCCACCACCACGGGGGTCCCGCACCCGGGGAAGGCCGCCACCACGGCGCCGCTTTCCACCACCACAACTGGACGGAGTTCCTTCTTCTTCACGGCTTTCACCCTTTTCCTCCTTTCCTGGCTAGAAGCCAAACTCCCCTTTCTCCAACCAGCGCTCCAGGTCCGCCTCTCCTCCGTACCGGGCCAGGATCGCCCGGGCCTCCTCCTCCCCTACCCGCCGCCACCGGGGGTAGAGGAGGGAGAGGGGGTTGCGGAAGAGGACCTCGGTGGTCACCCCGTCCGTTTTGGACCAGTGGAGCCACCTCACCGGCTTCCCCTCGAGGCCGAGGGGGGCCAGGACCTCCTCCCGCACGGCCTCCGCCACCTTCTCCACGGCGTTGGTCACGCTGGGGCCCTCGTGGTCGTCCAGGTCCCGGAGGACCACCAGGACTTCCTCCTCTCCCAGGTAGATGTCCAAGCGGCAGCGGCCCAGGAGGCCCCCCGGCCAGCCGTAGTGCAGCACGCCCTCGTGGACCTTCATTCCGCCTCCCTTTCCTTGACGAACTCCTCCAGGGCCACCTGGGGCCAGTCCGCCCGCGGAGGGTAGAGCTCGAAGAGCCGGTAGGTCTTCCCCTCCAGGGCTCCGTACCCGTACCAGCGCACCACCTCCCCTTCCGGGACGCCCAGGTAGGTGAACTCGGCGTCCCACGCCTTCCGGTACTTCTCCCCCAGGAGGCGGAGGAGGCTTCCTTGTCCCTCTAAGCGCACCTCCCGGGCCTCCCTTCCCCTCTCCTCGCGGTCCCTTCTGTAGAAGACGGAAACGCCCGGGAGGGGCTGGTCGAAGGTGTGCCGCCCCCTCACCCCGAAGGCCTCCAGCTCCTTCGGGTCCAGGAAGGGGCCCAGGATGGAGAAGTCCCCGTGGGCCAGGAGGGCCTCGGCCCGCTTCCGGTCGGTGTAGGCCAGGGAGAGGATGCGGCCCGTCCAGGAGGGGTAGCCGTCCCAGTGCCCGTACACCGCCCGTCCCCGGAACCGGTACCGGGGCTCCTCCACCACGGGGTCCCCGCCCGGCAAGGGGGTGATCTTCTCTGCCAGGATCACGGCGCTTCTCGTGGCCACGCTCCACCTCCCGGGCTCACTCCGCCGCCTTTACCCTCGCCAGGAGGGCCTCCGGGTCTTTTACCCCCCGCTCCACCTGGAGGAAGGCCCCCTGGTAGATGAGGGCCGCCTCGGGCTCCCCGTGGTCGGGGGCGGCCTCGAGGACGGAAACCTCCACCCGCTTCCCGCGGGGGACGAAGACGCCTTCGCTCTCCTCCCTGGGCAGGAGGAGGTCTTTCTCCGCCTCGTAGACGAGCCGGAAGCCGACACCTTTGGGGTACTCACGCCGTTCCACGAGCTTCAGCATGCGCACCTCCACGCTTCGCGCCAGGCGTAGCGGTGGGCCACCACGCCCTCCTCGGTGAGGAGGAGCATCACGGCGTCCCACTCGCTTGGGTAAAACTCATCGGGAAGCTCCTCCAGGGCCTCCCAAAGCCTGGCCTCCTCTTCCTGGGTGAGGCCGCCAAAGGGGGCCAGGACCAGCCCGGCCCCCAGAAAGGTCACGAAAGCGCCCTTCATGCCGCCTCGTAGAGGAGCGCTACCGGCTCATCCAGGTAGGGCACGAAGCGCTCAACCCCCCAGACCCTGAGGTACTCCCCCTCACCCACCTCCACGAAGAGGGTGGGATAGCTCCCAGCCAGGTCGGCCAGGCCAATGGACTCCAGAACCGCCTGGCGGTCCTGGCTGTCCTGGATCAGAAGTGCGCTCTCGGGAATATCCCTTACCAGCATCCCCTACCACCTCCTTCACCCTTGGCAGCGGGGCCCGCCAGGGCCCCCTTGCCCTGATGGCCTGGGGACTCCGGCGGGTGGGTGTCTTAGCTACAAGGGCGAGTCAAGGATGCCCAGCTTGTAGCTAAGACGCTTCCTGCTCCTGGATGCGCCTCCTGACGCTCGGGGGGCAGAGGACGAGGAAGGCCCTCCATTTCCAGGGCGGCCCGGATTCCCATGAGGGTTTTCCCCGTGCCCATCTCGGCAGCCAGGATGCCCACCCCGTGCCGCCTCAGGGCTTCGGCGATGCCGGTGATCGCCAGGGCCTGGGCCCCCATGGGCCTCCGCCCCTTGGACCAGTTGAGGCGGGGTTCCTGGACGAGGGGGGGAAGCTTGGCCTCGGTGGCCCGGGAGAGGTCCTTTCCGTACCTCTGCAGGAACTGGCTTAGGGTGATCTGCATCGGGCACCTCCACCCTAGGCCGCGGGGCCGGGAGGCCCCCGTGCCCGGGCGGGACGGGGCTTTTGCCCGCCGAGGCCTGCCCCGTAGACCCCGGCGGGGGAGGTCATTCCCGCCGGAAGGCGGGTCCAGGTGTGTGGCGTACCCGGGGGGACTCGAACCCCCAACCTCCGGTTTTGGAGACCGGTGCCCTACCAGTTGGGCTACGGGTACATGGTTCGCCCCAAGCCCGAGGGGCGGGTTTCCCCGCCCCCCTGCCCTATCTACCTCTGCTTCAACGCCACGGCTATCATCCAGGCCGCTCGGGCCACGAAGGCCGCCACTTCGCCCGCTACCTGGGCCACCAGGACCCCGAGGGTTAGGGACCCCCAGAGGCCCAGGAAGGGAAAGCCCAGGGCCGCCCCCACCTGGTACCCTTGGGAGGCCAGGGGATCCACCAGGGCTACCCCCACCAGGACCCCGGCCAGGATGCCCACGGGGCCCAAGGTCTGAGCCCGGGGCAAGAGGGCTAGGGCTAGGAGAATCGGCGTGGCCCACATGGGGGCCAGAGCCAGCGTAAGCGCCACGCCCAAAGCGGTCATTATCGTCAACATACCCACCTCCTAAGCAGCCTCCTTGGCCTCCTGACGCCTGTCCTTCACCGCCTGCTTGAGAGCCTTCAGGACCCGCTCCAGGACCTCCGGCAGCTCGCCCCAGTAGTGCTCGCCGTCCAGGAGGTTGAGGAGGGCCTTGGCCTCGCGCTCGGAAAGCTCCAGGTTCACCACCTCCACCACCTCCCCTCGGAAGGGGGGCCCTTCCGGGCCCCCCTGCCCTAGACCACCCGGAGGCGCACCCACCCAGTCCGGGTGGGCACGAAGACCTCCTCCCCGGGCAAGGGGTTCACCTCCAGGACCTCCACCGTCCCCAGGCCCTCGAGGTCCTCCAGGTCCACCCACCCCTCCGCGATCAAACGGGGGTGGACGATGGCCCCGTGGCGCTTGACGATGCCCTCGAGGGCCTTGTCGGTCAACTTGCCTACCGGAACGCCGTCGGTGTTGGGAGTGAGAACCACCATCTGGGCCTCCTTCGCCCCTAGCAGCGGGGCCCGAAAGGGCCCCCCTGCCCCTGCCCTTCTCCTGGACCGGCGTGTGGCTAAGACGCTGGCGTGAAGGCCGGGGCTTGAGGACCGCCCCAAGGGGTCAGGGCCTCGCGGTTCATTTGGGGGAAGGGGGCCCCAAAGCGGGCCTCTTCTCCGGGGCGTTCGGAGGGGGTCCTGGGGACTTGAATGGGGGTTTGAACGGCCGTTCTAAACCCGCGCCCTCCTTTCAAAGGTCGTGCGAAGGCGTGGATGGGCATTCGAACGGCCGCGCGAAGCGTTCAAGGGAGGAGTTGAACGGCGGTGTGAACCCTCAAACACCCCTTTGAATGGCCGTTTGAAGCTTTGAAGGCGGTCGTGTAAGGATTTATGTGTAAGGGTCCGTGTTTAATAGGGGGGCACACCTTGGAACGAGGAGGTGCCCCGTGGA
>Ga0079992_140401_pt1 | contig 18002 bp, 18 predicted proteins | sample FaiFalFF_MnMetaG_3_FD_69197 | JGI IMG/M metagenome (GOLD analysis project Ga0079992, IMG submission 69197) | Freshwater microbial communities from Yellowstone National Park, Wyoming, USA - Fairy Falls B (FF_Mn_B) MetaG (SPADES assembly) (version 2) | ecosystem: Environmental > Aquatic >... | reverse complement strand
TCCGCAAAGAGGGCTTGCATAAATGCCCGCATGGGGATACGGTGAGCCATGGGGGACCTCCTGGGATAGGGTTGAACTCGCTCGTCATTCTATCCGGTAAGGAGGTCCCCCCTCCCCTTGTCCCAACTCGTGTCCGAACCTCAGGGGCACCTTCTGGAAGCGCCTGAACCGGTACGGCATTATGTGGGGCATGATCGCGGGCATGGCCACGGCCTTCCCCTATGTGTTGCTGGTGGGCGTGTTCCGCATGAAGCCCATCTCCATCTTCGGCCAGCCCATCGGCAGCATCGCGTGGGGCTGTTTCTCCTTCACGGTGAACATAGTGGTCTCCGTGGTGGTGTCCCTCCTCACGCGGCCGGAAGGCCGTGAGGTGATGCGGTTCGTGGACCGCATGCGGCTGCCGGAGCTGGCCCGGGTGCCCGCGGTGGCAGGGGTCCAGGAGGACGAGCGGCGGCCCTCGCAGCAGTAGGCAGCGGAGGGTTGCCGTAGCAGATAAAGGCCACCCTAAGGCCGCCCGGGCCGACCTGAAAGGGGCTCCGGCCCGGGCGACCTTCTTATCCCCCGGCTGCGCCCGTGGAACGCAGACCTGCCGGCGGGGGGCGCCTCCTTCTGGTGGTTCTGAAGGGGTTGAGGCCCCGAGGGACGCCTACCCTGTGATGTGGGTCGTCACCTCCCCGGCGGGCAGGGCCACGACACGCCCGTCCTCCTGCGCCACCAGGAGGTCCCCCTCCGGGGTAACGCCTTGGGCTACCCCCTCGACGACCTGCTCCCCCCACCGCACCGTCACCCGTGTCCCCAGGCCCTCCAGGAGCCCCTTCCACTCCTGCCAGAGGGGGACACCGGCCAGGGCCTGCTCGTAGCGGGCGTCCAGGGCCCGGAGAAGGGCCCGCAACACGGCGCCCCGGTCCAGGGGATGGCCTACCTCCTGGGCCAGGCTGGTGGCCACCCCCTCCAGGGGCGTCCCGGTGAAGGCGCCGTTCACATTGAGGCCGATCCCCACCACCAGCCACCCCATGCCCCCGCTATCCCATCGCCCCTCCATCAGAATGCCGCAGACCTTCCGTCCCCCCAGCCGGACATCGTTGGGCCATTTAATGGTGGGCGCCAGACCCCCCACCTGCCGCACCGTGTCCACCACGGCTAGACAGCAGGCCATGTTCACCCGTCTCGCCGCCTCGGCGGGGGGGCGCAGGACAAGGGAGAGGTAAAGGTTAACACCAGGGGGCGACACCCAACGGCGTCCGAGACGCCCCCGCCCGGCGGTCTGCTCCTCCGCCAGGACAACGGCCCCCTCCCCCACCCCCACCTGGGCGAGGCGGTGCGCCGCGTCCATGGTGGAGGGCAAGCGGGGAAAGAGGTAGCCACAGCGCCCGATCCGGCGCGTCCCCAGGCTGTGGACAACGGCGGCGGCGAGCATCCCCCGCCGAGAGGGTATCCCCGCCGCCCTGAGGGGTCAACCCCTCACCCCAGGGCTAATCAAAGAGGACGCTCGGGAGCCAGAGGGCCAGCGCGGGGAAGAGGAGGACCAGGATGAGCCCTATCACCTGCAGGCCCATGAACTCCAGCATCCCCCGGTAGATAGACGTAAGGCTCCACTGGGGCACTACCCCCTTCAGGTAGTAGGCGGCCATGGCCACCGGCGGGGAGAGGAAGGCGGTCTGGAGGTTCACGGCCACCAGAGTACTGAACCAGAGGAGGTCGAACCCCAACTGCTGCACCACGGGGAGGAAAATGGGGACGAAGATGAGCACAATGGCCGGCCACTCCAGGGGCCACCCCAGGAGAAAGATGACCACCATGAGCAGGATCAAAATCCCCATAGGGGGTAACGGCAGATCGAGGAGGGTGTTGGTGATGAGGGTGGGGGTGCCCAGGCGGGAGAAGGTGGCCCCGTACATGTTGGCCGCCATCGCCAGAAAGAGGATGAGGCTGGTGGTCTGCAGCGTCCGCATGACGGCTTTGTAGAGCATCTGCAGATTGAAGCGCCGGTAGACAATGGTGAGGACCAGGCCTCCAAAGGCGGCCATGGCCGCCCCCTCGGTGGGGGTGGCCAGCCCAGCAAGGATGCTCCCCAGGGCCGCAAAGATCAGAACGGCCAGGGGGATCATGCCGAAGGACAGCTCCTGGACCACAGGCTTCCACGACTTGGGACGCTCCTCCGGGGGGAGGGGTGGTCCCAGGGAGGGGTTCAGGAAGCTGCGGCCCATGGAGTACACAATGTACAGGCCCGAGAGCACCAGGCCCGGTATGATCGCAGCCGCAAACAGCTTGACAATGGAGACCCCTACCGTCGGCCCCAACAGCACCAGCATCACGCTGGGGGGGATGAGGATGCCGAGGGTTCCCCCGGCCGTGATCACCCCTGCCGACATAACGGGGTTATACCCGCTGCGGATGAGGGCAGGGCCCGCCATCAACCCCATCACCGTCACCGAGGCGCCGATAATGCCAGTGGCGGTGGCGAAGAGGGTCGCCGTGAGGAGGATCCCCAAGTAGAGGGAGCCCCGCACCGGGGCCAGGACGTACTGAAAACCCCGGAAGAGGCGCTCCATCAGCCCCGCATACTCCAGCAGGTGTCCCATGAAGACGAAGAGGGGGACCGCTGCCAGCACCTCCTCCTTCATCAGCCCGATGGCCTGGAACATCATGAGGTCGAACACCCGGGCGCCAAAGCCGATGTACCCGAAGACCACGGTCAGGATGATGAGGGTGAAGGCGATGGGGAAGCCCAGGAAGATGCCCACAATGAGGGTGGCCAGGAGCACCACGCCCAACATCTCGGGGCTCATGGCCACCTCCCCCTGACGATGGCGTACAGGCTCTTCAGGAACTCGGAGACCCCCTGGATGAGGAGCAGGCCCAGGGCGACGGGCAGGGCCATCTTAAAGGGGTAGAGGGGGGGGCGCCACGGGCTGGCGTCCGACTTCTCCCGTATTTGCCAGCTGTGCCACGCCTCGTCCCACCCGGCCCAGAGGAAGAAGGCCACGCCGGGGAAGAAGAAGAGGAGGTACAGGACCCCGTCGATAACCCCCTGCAAACGGGGGGGGAACCGGTTGTAGAAGAGGTCGGTCCGGATGTGCCCCTTCTGGAGGAGGGTGTAGGCCGCCCCCAGGGTGAACATGCTCCCGTAGAGCATGTAGGTGATGTCATAGGCCCACACCGTCGGCGCACCGAAGAAACGGCGGGAGAAGACCTCGAACACCAACCCCCCCATCATGGGGATCACCAACCAGGCCACCAGCCTACCCGACCACTTGCCCACGCTGTCCAGCGCCTGCGCCACTCTGAGGAAACGTTCCAGCATCTCTAACCCCGTCACTCAGGGGAGGGGGGTGTGAGCGCCCCCCTCCCCCTGTAAAGCCCCCTCAAGCCGGCGCCCCCGTCACTTCATGTAGACATTCTCCTTCCAGTAATGGTTCCCGATCAGGTCATACGACTGCCAGTAGGAGAGGCGGTAGGGGACGACGATGGAGGCATAGCGCCTCTGGGATTCCACGACCTTGGCGTAGAAGGGGTCCTTGGCGGCGTTCTCGGCGACGATGCCGTCCAGGATCTTCATCAGCCCCTCGAACACCGCCGGCGGCGTCCGGAAAATGCGCACCCTGTGCCTCTCGATCAGCTCCTTACAGGCCTCGGCGTTCTGCTTGTGGAAACGGACCCACCAGCGGAAGTAGAGGTGCTGGGCGCTGACCTTGATCAGCTCCTGCAGGTCACGGTCCAGCCTGTTCCAGACATCCCCGTTGATGACAAGGTCCCCCACCGTCACCCACTCGTGGACGCCCGGGGAATAGTGGATCTTGAGGAGGTTGTGAAAGCCCAGGCGCATATCCTCCACACACCCTATCCACTCCCCGCCGTCAATAACCCTCCGCTCCAGGGCGGGGATGATCTCCGCCCCGGGGAGGGTCACCACACTGACACCGGCACGGCTCATGATGTCAGCACCCAGTCCGGGGATGCGGAACTTTATCCCTTTCAGGTCGTCCAGCGTCCTGATCTCCCTGGGGAACCACCCCAATGCCTGGGGCCCGGCCGTCAGGATGGGGAAGGAAACGACGTTCATCTTCAGGACATCCCTGTACAGCTCCTGTAGCAGCTCCCAGCCGCCGCCCTCCCAGACCCAACCGTAGTAGTCAATGAAGTCCATCCCGAACATGGTCCCATGGGAGAGGACAACGGCGGCGGGGTGTTTGCCTGCCAGATAACCCGGCCACGTGTGGGCCATGTCGATGACACCCCGGTGGACGGCGTCGGCAACGTCAAAGGCGCCGACGATGGCCCCCGCGGGGAGGACCTCGATCTTCAGGCGGCCGCCGGACAGCGTCTCCAGCTGCTGGGCCAGCCAGACGGCCTGCTCGTGGATGATGAGGGTGGCGGGCCAGCTGGTCTGCATCTTCAACCGAAAGACCTGCGGGGGTGCGGGGGGTGGCGCGGCGGGCGGGGCTGCCGGCGCCGGCTGTTGGGGGGCGGGGGCGGCCGGGGGGGCAGCAGGGGCCTGCGTCCTGCATCCCAGAACCCCCAGGAGAACGACCAAGGCGACGATCCCAAGGCCCAAGGTATAGCGTCCCTTCCGCATAACCCTCCTCTCCTTGTACATTTGCCCAGATTATAGAAGGGCGGGGTGGGTGACTGTCAAGGGGGGGTGACGGTGTTCTGGGGCCTCCCCTGGAGGAAGGCGCGGACGTTCTCCAGGGCGATGGCCAGCATCCGCCATTTGGCGGTGTCGGCGTTCCACCCCAGGTGAGGGGTGAGGAGGGTGTTGGGGGCGGAGAGCAGGGGGTGGTGGGGTGACGGGGGCTCCTCCTCCCAGACATCGACGGCGGCGCCGGCGATACGCCCCTCCCGCAGGGCGGCGGCCAGGGCGGCGCTGTCCACCACCTCCGCCCTGGCCATGTTCACCAGAAGCGCGCTCGGCTTCATCTGGGCGATCTCCCGGGCCCCGATAAGCCCCCTGGTGGCAGGGGTTAGGGCACAGTGGATGGTCACCACGTCGGCCTCCCGGAGGAGGGTCGAAAGGGGCACAAACTCCACCCCATGCTCCCGGGCGCGCTGGGGGGAGGGGTGGGCGGTATAACAGAGGACGCGCATGCCGAAGGCGTGGGCCAGGCGGGCCACCTGGCTTCCCACTCCCCCCAACCCCACCAGGCCAAGGGTCTTGCCCCGGAGGCCGAGGCCGGCCAGGGCCTCCTGGTCCCACCGCCCCTGACGGAGACTCCGATCCGCCTCCACTACCTTCCGGGCCAGGGCGAGGAGGAGGGCGAAGGTGAACTCGGCGACGGCGTCATCGCCGTAGTGGGGGGTATTGCACACCACCACACCCCGGCGGGTGGCATACTCCACATCAATGTAGCTCTCCACCCCGACCCCCATGTACGACGCCACCCGAAGCCGGGGGAGGGCGTCCAGGATGGAAGGGGTGATCTTCACCCAGGCCCAGACGAGGGCATCGGCCTCCCGCGCCCGCCGGACGAACTCCTCGGGGGTGGGCAGGTCGTTGTAGTGCCGCACCTCCCCCAACCCCTCCAGAAGGGCAGGGGGGAGGTCCTTGGGATACCCCACGTTATCGGGCAGGACTACCAGGGCCATAGGGACCTCACACCCCCAGGAGGCCCCAGAAGAGACGAAAGAAGGCGGGGATGTCCACCTCCGTCACCACCTGCACATCCCCCGACCCCTCGGCCACCGTTTGCCCCCGCTGGGGGCCGTCCCCGGTGATCACCTTCACGGCCCTCGGACGGGTTGCGGCAAGGGAGGGGTCGATGGCGATGGCCATGGCCAGGGGGTCGCAGAGCTCGTAGCGCTCCCGGGAGGGGTGCATACGGAACCACCCCTCCAGCATCCTCCCCAGAAGGCGCACGGGGCCATCCCCCTGCCGGAAGCGGGGGAGGTCATCGGGGGTTAAGTAGACGCGGCGGCAGACCTCCAGCCCCACCAGGGTGATGGGGAGGCCGCCGGCGAGGACGGTGGCGGCCGCCTCGGGGTCGTTGTAGACGTTGAACTCCGCCACGGGGGTGACGTTGCCCTGCCCGTCCAGCGCCCCGCCCATGGCCACCACCCTCCCCACCATACGGGCAAAACGGGGGTCAGCCCGAAGGGCCCTGGCCACGTTGGTCAGGGGTCCCAGGGCCACCACCAGGAGGTGCCCTGGAAAGGAGTAGCCCTTGGACAGGAGGAACTGATACCCCGGCAGGGGACGGGGGGATGTCAGGGGTCGCGGCAGGCGCACCGTCAGCCCGGCAGGGCCGTGGTAGGCATAGGCGTAGTGGAAGCGCCCCCGCAGGGGGCGCGCCGCCCCCCGGGCCACCGGGACCTGGGGGTGGCCGAAGGCCTCCAGGAGGCGGAGGGCGTTGGCCGTGGTGTGGCGAAGGGCCGCGTTGCCCCCCACCGTGACCACCCCCTCTACCGAAAGGGCGGGGCTCCGAAGGGCCATGAGGAGGGCCAGGGCGTCGTCGGTCCCGGGGTCGGTGTCAATGACGGTGTAGACGGGCATCTCTCTTCCCCTGCGTATGCTACCATACTCCTCTGCGCAGACAGGGAGAAAGGGGGGAAAAGATGGACCTGGGCATTGCAGGGCGGGTGGCCATGGTCACCGGGGGGAGCCGGGGGCTGGGGAAGCACATCGTTCAGGCCCTGGCGCGGGAGGGGTGCAGGGTGGCCTTCTGCGCCCGGGGCAAAGAGGCCCTCCGGCAGACGGAGGAGGAGGTGCGGAGGCTCGGGCACGAGGTGAAGGGCGTTCCGGCGGACGTGATGACGGCCGAGGGGTGCCGGCACTTCTACGAGGAGACGGTGCGCGCCTTCGGGAAGGTGGACATCCTGGTTCACAACGCGGGGGGTACCCGTGGGGGCAGGGACTTCGAGGGCGCCACCGACCAGGACTGGCTGGACACCCTGACCCTGAACCTGTTGGCGGCGGTACGCCTCTGCCGACTGGTGGTGCCGGGGATGAAGGAGCGCCGGTGGGGCCGCATTGTGACCATCGCCTCCATCTGGGGGCGCGAGTATGGGGGGAGCCCCTCCTACATGGTGGCCAAGGCCGCCCTCATCGCCTTCACCAAGCACCTGGCCATCACCCTGGCCCCCTATGGGGTGCTGTGCAACAGCGTCGCCCCCGGCTCCATCCTCTTCCCGGGGGGGTCATGGGATCGCTTCGTTCAGACCAACCCCCCGGATGTGGTGCGGGAGTTCATCGCCCGCAACCTCCCCATGGGGAGGTTTGGGTGGCCGGAACCGGTGGGGGACGTGGTGGCCTTCCTCTGCTCTGAGCGGGCGAACCTGGTGACGGGGGCCTGCTACACCGTGGACGGGGGGCAGAGCCGTTCCCTGATCTAAAAATTAAGGAGAGGGCAGGGAGGCCTGTAAGCCGAGTTCTGTCCCGGCGTGGGGACGCCGGGGGCGACCATCCCTCTGGGCCACCCATTGCTGAGTGGCTCTAGCGGCCTACCCGGGGATAGCGGGCCGGGCGTCCCATTCCCCCTATTAGGCCTTGCACCGGGTGGGGTTTGCCCGCCGCCGTGTCACCACGGTCGGCCGGGGGCTCTTACCCCCCGATTTCACCCTTGCCCGCACCGATGGGTGTCCCATCGGCCGCTGGCGGTGGAGTTTCTGTGGCACTTTCCGTCGGGTTACCCCGCCTGGGTGTTACCCAGCACCCTGCCCGGAGGTGCTCGGACTTTCCTCCCCCCTCCTCGGGGGGCGGTCGCCCGGCCTCCCTGCCCTCTTTTCTATGATATCGTGGGATGCGCTTATTCCTCAATTGCAACAAAACGCCCTTTTGTTGTCCCCAGGAGGGTATCCCTTGCCGGCCTCGGCGTCCGGGGTCTACTCCACGTAGAGCAGCCTCCCGCAGGTGGGGCAGCGGACCACCTCCTTGCCCCCCCTGGCCTGGACCAGGAGCCCCTGGGGGACCGCCACCCCGCAGGGCCGGCACACCCCCCTTTCCACCCGGGCGACGGCGATGCCGTTCTTGCTGGCCCGCAGGGTGGTGTAGAGGTTCAGGGTGGCGGGGTCGATGCTCCGCAGCAGGAGGGCCCTGCGCTCTTCCAGGGCGGCCTTCTCCTGCAGGACCCGCTGGTATTGCCCCTCCCACTCCTGGCGCTGGGCAGACCACCGGGCCTGGGCGGCGGCATAGGCCTCCTGCGCCCCCTGGAGGTCCCGCTCCGCCTGCTCCACCTCCTCCATCACCTGGAGGAGGGCCTCCTCCGTCTGGCCGATGCGGGTCCGCAAGAGACGTATCTCCTCCTGTATCCCCAGCAGCTCTTTGGGGTTGGTCACCCGCCCGCTGAACAGCCGCCCCTCCAGGGCGCGCGCCTTCTCCTCTAACCCCCCCAGGGTCAACTCCAGCTCCCGCTGGCGCCCCCGTAGGAGGCGCTCCCGGCGCCTCGCCTCTTCCACCCTCTGGGAGGGGCCCTCCAGGGCCGAGGTGTCCTGCAGTCTTGCCTCCAGGGCGGAGAGGGAGCGTTGGAGGGCCTCCAGGGCCGTGTCGACCTGCTGGAGGTCGTAGAGAAGGCGCACTATCATTGTGTCCCCCCTCCCCCCTCAACGCCGAGAAGGCCACTGTGGCCTCAGTGTAGCAGGGTGAGGGCTGGCCCCCTAGGCCAGCCCCAGGCTCTCCATATCCTGATCGCCCCAGCCGTAATGGTGGGCCAGCTCGTGGAGGAGGGTTGTCCGGACCTGCTGGGCCACTTCCCCCACGGTGTCGCACACCGCCTCAATGGGGCGCTGGAAAAGGGTGATGCGGTCGGGGAGGACCAGGGTGTACCCTGTGCGGGCCGTTTTGGGGATGCCCTCATAGAGTCCCAGCAGGTCGTAGGGGTCCTCGGCCCCCACCGACTGGAGCTGCTCAGGGGTGGGCCAGTCCTGCACCACGATGTCCACGTTGTCCAGATAGGCCAAGACGGGGGCAGGGAGGGAGGCGATGGTCTCCTGCACCAGGCGGCGGAACGCCCGACGGGAGAGGCGGAGGGGCATCGTTAGATAGGCACCCCCACCCGGACCCGGATGGCCTGGAGGCGCTCCACCTGGGCCCGGTCGGGACCCGTCCCGTCGGCCCCGGGCACCTCCAGGAGGAAAGGGATGTCCCGGAAGGCGGGGTGGGAAAGAAGGGTGGCAAACCCCTCCTCCCCGATAAGCCCCTCCCCGATGTTCTCGTGACGGTCCACCCCCGACCCCCGGGGGACTTTGGAGTCGTTGGCGTGCACCACCACCAGGTGCTCCAGGCCGACCTCCCGGGCAAACTCGTCCACCGTCCTTTCCAGCCCCTCAGGGGTGGCGACATCATACCCGGCCGCCCAGCAGTGCTGGGTGTCCAGGCACACCTTCACCCGCGGGCTTCCCACCGCCTTGCGGATGCGCCCCACCTCGGCAAAGGAGGAGCCGATGTGCTGCCCCATGCCGGCGCTGTTTTCCAACACCAGCCACGGCCCCTCCTGGGAGCGGGCGAGGACCTGGTGGAGAGCCTCCTCCACCTGGCGGAGGGCCGCTTCCCTATCCCCCCCCTTATGGCTCCCCAGGTGGAGGATAACCCCCGCGCACCCCATGTCGGCCGCCAGGTCCATGGACCGGACCAGGGCCTCCACCGACCGGGCCAGCAGGGCGGGATCGGGGGTGGCCAGGTTGACAAGGTAGATGGCGTGAATGAAGGCGGGGGCGATGCCCGCTTCCCTGCTCTTGTTGCGGAAGGCCTGGCAGGCGGCGGGGCCGGGGTGGGTGAACCGCCACGACTGGGGTCCCCCGCCGGCGAAGAGCTGCAGGCACTCCGCCCCCATCGCCCTGGCCCGCTCGACGGCTTTGTCCACACCCCCCGCGGCCGAAACATGGGCCCCGATGCGCATCGCCCCTCCTGTGGGACTCCCCCTGCCCATGATAGTCTGCCCTTGGGAGAGCCCTCTATTGGGGGCAGGAGGGGGCTGTGCGCGCCATTGTGTTAGAGTCCCCAGGGGTCCCACCCCGCCTTGCCCCCCACCCCTTTCCCCGCCCCACCCTGGGCCCCCATGACGTGCTGGTGAGGGTGGAGGCGTGCGGCGTGTGTTACCACGACGTCCTGGTGATGCAGGGGGTGTTGCGGCGGGGGGTCAAGCCCCAGGTGGTGCTGGGCCACGAGGTCGCCGGCACGGTGGAAGAGGTGGGGCAGCTGGTCTTCTCCGTCACCCCCGGGGACAAGGTGGTCTCCCTCCTGACGGAGCCGTGCGGCTGGTGCCCCCGCTGCACCACCGGCCGGGAGCACCGGTGTCTGCAGGGGGTGGGCATCGGCCACGGCGGCGACGGCGGTTTTGCGGAGTACCTCAAGGTCCACGAGCGGGCCCTGGTCCGCCTGCCGGCGTCTGTGGACGCCGTGGGGGCGTGTCTTTTGGCGTGTCCCATCGGGGTAGCCCTCCACGCCCTCCGGGACGCGGGGGGTCTCCGGGCCGGGGAGACCGTTTTGATCACCGCCGCGGGGGGCGGGGTGGGGAGTCACGCCGTCCAGGTGGCGCGGGCCCTGGGGGCCCGCGTCCTGGCCCAGACCACATCCCCCCACAAAGAGGAGGCGCTCCGGCGCCTGGGGGCAGACCAGGTGCTGGTGACCCCCGACCTCGCCTTCGGCGAGATGGCCCTCGCCTTGACGGAGGAGGAGGGGTGTTCCGTGGTGGTGAACCTCATCGGGGCCCGGGCCTTCGCCGAGTGCTGGACGGCCCTGGCCCAGTTCGGGCGCCTCGTGGTGGTGGGGGAGCTGGAGGGGGGGGCCTTCTCCCTCCCCACCGCCGAGCTCATCTTCAAGGACGCCCGGATCCTCGGGGTCTCGGGGGTCTCCCGCGCCCAGGTGGTGGACGCCGCCCGCCTGCTGGTGGGGGGAAGGGTCCGCCCCGTCGTCGCCCGCACCCTCCCCCTTACCGTTGAGGGGGTGCTGGAGGCCTACCGCCTCCTCACCCGGGAGCGCCCCCTGGGGCGGGTGGTCCTGGTGCCCCCATAGAAGTCGTTACCCAACCCCTTTGCCTCTTCCTCTCCGATGAGGCGCCCCCTGCGCTCATCTCCCCGTGCTCTGGGCCTTGCCGGGCGATCCTTCATTGGCTGCGGCGCTCCCACGGGAGGGCTTTCCCGATGGTCTTTTTGTGGGTCCGGATGGACAACTGCCCCCTCCGGTGGTCTGGGCTGTCACTGCTGTCCCCTGCATTCGATGCTGAAGCGGGAGAGGAAGTAGTCGCCCACCCGTCGGATGTACTCCTGGGGGGCTGTTTTGTAGGCCCTGGCGTGCTCGGTGGATGGGACAACCCACACCTCGGTGGCCGCGTGGGGGCTGGCGGCCCGCAAGCGAAAGGCGTGCTCCAGGGGGACGGTCGGGTCACCCTCCGTGTGTATCAGGAGGAGGGGGTAAGGGAGGTTTCTCACCGCTCGCTCCGGGACCACCTCCCCCAGGTCTACCCCGTAGCGCAACCGGGCAATCAGGGCCATGCCTGGCACCAGCAGGGATGCAAACCTGGGGGACAGACCTGTCCGGTCCGCCGCCCCCCTGACCACCAGGTCGGATATGCGGGCAAAGCTGGCATCACTGACCACAGCCCGCAGCCGCGGCTCCCTGGCAGCGGCCAGAAGCGCCACAGCCCCACCCAGGGAGATCCCCAGGGCGCCGGTGGAGCAGGCCGGAAGGCCCTGCACAGTCCACAGGTAGTCCAGGGCCCCCAGGAGGTCGAGAATCTCCCGGTAGCCGGCTGTAAAGGTGGCCCCCTCTGACTCCCCGTGAGCCCGCAGGTCAAAGGTGAGGACGTGAAAGCCTCTTTCCCACAGCCCGCGGGCGATCTCCAGCATCGCGGAGCGGTTGCTATCTGCGCCGTGGACCAGGGCCACAGCCCCCAGGGCCTTTTCTGCGGGGATGAACCAGCCCCGCAGGGTCAGTCTATCCGCTCTGGGGGAGAAGACCACCTCCTTGAAGGGGAGGCCATAGTCTGCAGGGGTAGCCTCCAGGGCTCTCCGCTTGGCCACCAGGGCCCTGGAGGCCATTTGCCACCCCGTGGCAAAGTAAGCCCCAAGAATCACCAGAAGACACAGGGGCAGGACCCAGGTAAGCCGCCGCATGCCCTTTAAGGTCATGCTACTGACTTCCGCCGCCGGTACTGACGGCCAGGGGGGACCAGGGTGTTTGAAAAAGACCCGGGGTCATGCCGGAGGGCCTAGCAAGGGGTGGGCAATGGGCCCAACAAGCAGCACCGGGGCCGGGTCCCCGGGGGTGCTCAGAAGGGCCCCCAAGGGCGCCCGCCTGCGGCGGGCAACCCCTATCACCCCCCGGGGGCGCACCTGTCCCCCTCGCCAAACATCACCCCCGTAGGGGCAGGCCCCTGTGCCTGCCCCGATATAGGGCAACCACGGGGGGTTGCCCCTACGGGGTTTATCCCCCGCCCCCCTTTTCAAACACCCTCGGAAGGCCCTGTGACACCCGCCTCCGGCCACGTTCAGTGGCTTCCTGCCCTGCGGCCAGTGGGAGCGAAGATAGCCAGCCGCCCTCATAGCGCGGGGCCAGCCTCCGGACCCTCCTTGAGGAAAAGTTCCCCGCCGCCCCGGCTACCCTGCAAAGCGAGAGGGCTTGTCACGCCTGGGCTGCCCCCTGGGGTTCTCTGGCCCTGTTGCCGGAGCAGGTGGCGCCATATCCCCGAAAACCCCTATGGGGAGACCGGGCTCCGGATGGGGACCGGCCGGCTAGAAGACAGGGGCCCCTTTGGAAGGAAAGCGGTGGCCCACCTGGGGGTTACGCACTGGGCTGGGGGGCGGCGACGGCGGCCCGCCGCCTCCTCAAGGGACCCCGCCACTCCCCCTTCTCCCACGCCACCAGCACCTGCGCCGCCGTGAACAGGGAGGAGTAGGTCCCCACCACGATCCCGATGGCCATGGCCAGGAGGAAGGAGCGGAGGGTCTGCCCCCCCAGGAGGAGGAGGGCCAGTAAGACCAGGAGGGTGGTGAGGCTGGTGTTGAGGGAACGCCCCACGCTCTCGGCGACACTGTAGTTCACCACCCCCTCCAGGTCCCGCGCCACCTTCCTGGCGGCGTTCTCCCGGATGCGGTCAAACACCACGATGGTGTCGTGAACGCTGTAGCCCACCACCGTCAGGGCCGCCGTGATGAACATGGCGTTCACTTCCACGGGGAAGGCCTTTCCGAGGAGGGAGAAGAGCCCCAGGATCACCAGCACATCGTGCACCAGGGCGACCACAGCCGCCACCCCCATCCGCCACGCCTTCTCCACCCTCCGGAAGGCGAACCAGATGTAGAAGAGGATGACCACCGCCGCGGCGACCACGGCGATCACCGCCCTCTGCACCGTCTCCCGGGCGATGGCGGGGGAGACCGACGTGACCTCCATAGCGGTAATCGGGGCCAGCCGCTCCGCCAGGGTGGCGCGGATCACCTCCGCCTCGGAGGGGACGGCGGGCTGGTCCCCCTGGGCGGGCCGCCCCTCCTTCAGGAAGGCCATGCGCACCAGGAAAGAGGTCTCCCCCGTGCGCTGGATCACCGCCTCGGGGTGGCCCAGGCGGGTCAACTCACCCCGCAGGTCCGCCTGGGCCACCGGGCGGGCAAAGGTCAGGGAGAGGGCGGAGCCCCCCGTGAAGTCGATCCCCACCCGGAAGGCGGGGGGGATGAGCATGGACACAATCCCCCCCAGGATCACCAGGGCGGAGAGGCCGAAGAACCACCAGCGCTTGCCCACAAAGTCCATCTATGCCCTCCTACCGAGGGGTCCTATGGCCTCGGGGGCTGCCTGCTGGAGCAGGGGGAGGAAGAGGGCCCGGCGGCGCCCGAGGACGCTGGCCCCCGCCAGGCGGAGGAGGGTCCGGCTGGCGAAGAGGGCGCTGAACATGCTGACCGCCACCCCGATGAAGAGGGTGACCGCAAACCCCACCACCAGGCTCGCCCCCAACCGGCTGCCGAACCAGTAGAGGATGGCGCAGGTGATAAAGGTGGAGATATTGCTGTCCCGAATAGAGGGCCACGCCCGCTGGAACCCGGCCTCGATCGCCGCCAGGAGCGAGCGCCCCGCCCGGAGCTCCTCCTTCAAGCGCTCATAGACCAGGACATTGGCGTCCACCGCCATCCCCACCGAGAGGATGAACCCGGCGATGCCCGCCAGGGTCATGGTCACCGGGATCAGCTTGAAAATGGCCAGGGCCACTACGGTGTAGATGGTCAGGGCCACCAGGGCCACCACCCCCGGGAGCCGGTAGTAGAGGAGCATGAAGAGGGCCACCAGACCGGCGCCGATGTACCCCGCCACCAGGCTCCTCTGGAGGGCATCCCGCCCCAGGGTGGCGTCCACCGTCTGCTCCTGGACGATCCTCAGGGGGATGGGGAGGCGCCCCGACTCCAGCTGAATGGCGATGGTGCGGGCCCGCTGGGGGGTGAAGTCGCGCCCTTCAATGAAGGCCCTCCCCCCTACGATCACACTCCGCACCACCGGCGACACCAGCTCGTGGTCGTCCAGGAAGATGGCGATCTGGTCGTTGGTGCCCCCGATCTTCCGGGTGAGGTCCTCAAAGATGCCGGCGCCGCGGCTGTTGAACTCGATGTTCACCACCCAGAGGCCCGGCATATTCGGGTGGGGCCCCGGATAAGCACGGACCAGGTCATCCCCCGTCAACCCCGTCTCCCTGTCCTCAAAGGAGCCGTCGGGGTTGAAATGGCGCCACTTGAACTCCAGCTTGGCCGTCTCCCCGATGAGGCGTTTGGCCTCCTCCACCTCCCGGATCCCCGGCAGCTGGACCAGCACCCGGTTGGCGCCCATCTGCTGGATCACCGGCTCGGCCACCCCAAAGGCGTTGACGCGGCGCTCAATGATCCCCAGGACCCCCTCCATCTGCTCGGGGGTGGGATGGACCCCCTCGGCCTCGTAGATCAGCTGGATCCCCCCCTGGAGGTCCAGCCCCAGCCGCAGGCCCAGGGGCCCCTCGCCGCCCCGTTCAAAGCGGAGCCCCCCCAAACGGAGGTCCCACCGGGGGACCGCCACCACCACGGCCGCGAGGGCGAACACCACCAGCAGGACGATCAGGCGGCGCAGGTCCTGACGGGTCATTCCCCTTCACCCTCCTGGACACCTTCGGGTGGGGGCGGGGGGACGCCCCCTCCCAGCAAGCGGGCCACCATTTCCAGGGCCTCCTCCCTGGTCCGGACGACGCCGGTGGCCTGGGCCTCCCGCACCGCCTCCAGCAGGGGACGCAGGTGGGGGCCGGGCGGCAGGCGGAACGCTTCCATGATATCGTGGCCGTCGATGACCTTCGGAAGGGAGTGGGGGGGGGGCTGGCGGGCGCCCTCCCGCAAGGCATAGCCCATGAGGGAGCAGTAGTCCTGCCACTCCCCAGGGGGGAGTTCTGGCCCCCGGGCGGCCAGGAAGTCGGCCATGGCCAGGTAGAGGATGCCTATCCCCTCCCGCCCCGTGTCCCGAAAGTAGCGGTAGAGGGCGCGGGGGGTGGGCAGGGCTCCCTTGGGGGCAAGGTGGGCGGGGCGCAGGTGGTAGCGCACCGCCGTGCACACCAGGGCTATGCTCTTCCCACTACACCGCAGGCGCCGCAGGATGGCCTCCGCCATCTCCGCCCCCAGGGTGTGGTGGCCGAGGAAACGGATGCGCCCCCCAGGTTCTACCGTTCGACAGGCGGGCTTGGCGATGTCGTGGAGGAGGCAGGCCATCTTGAGGAGGGTGGCCCGTGTCTGCCCGTCCCCGACCTCTTCGGAGAAGTAGGCCTCCAGCCCCTCCTGCCACGGCACCGCGGCCAGAAGAGGGTCGCCGGCCCGCTCCTGGGGGGAAAGGATACGCTCCAGTTGACCGGGGGTCTCCACGTTGTGGCGGAAGACATCGTAGGCGTGCTCCGGGGGCTGGGAGACCCCCTTCCCCGCCTCCAGCTCGGGGATAAGGCGGCACAGAAGCCCCAGGTCGTCGGCCAGGAGGAGATGGCGCGTTACCCCGGGGAGGGCAAGGATCCGCAGCGCCTCGTCCCGCAGGCGCTCGGGGGAGGCGCGGGGGAGGAGGGGGGCATCGCGACGGATAAGGGCGGCCGCCTCCCCGTCCAGGGTGAAGCCCAGCTGGGCCACCAAACGCACCGCCCGGAGGAGGCGCAGAGGGTCATCCTGGAAAGCCCGGGGCGAGACGGCCCGGAGGAGGCGCCCCGCCAGGTCGCGCCGGCCCCCAAAGGGGTCGATAAGGGGCCAGTGGGCCGGCTCCCCCTGGGCTGCCCCCAGGGGGACGGCCATGGCGTCCACGGTGAAGTCCCGGCGCGCCAGGTCCTGCTCCAGGGTCTCCCCCTGGAGGGGGGCCAGGTCGATCTCCCACCGTCCCCCCTCACCCCGCCACACCACCCGGGCGATGCCCATCCCTTCGTCCAGGGGGACAAAGGTCCCCGGAAGGTCATGGGCCAGGGCCCGGGCAAGGGCAAGGGCGTCCCCGGCCACGACTATGTCGACGTCATGGGTAGGGCGTCCCAGCAGGGCGTCGCGCACCACCCCCCCCACCAGGTATACTTCCCCTTCCCCTCGGGTGGCGAACCAGGCCTGCAGGCGCTGGAGGACTGCCATGGGGGCCGCCGCCTAGGCGCGGGGGCGTGGGGGAGGGGGTGCAGGGGCCTCCTCCGCCTCGGGCAGACGCCACACCGCGTCCCGGCGCACCAGCCTGTCCAGGTACAGGATGCCGTTCAGGTGGTCGATCTCGTGCTCCAGGGCCTGGGCCAACAGGTTGTCGGAGGCCACGATGCGCACGGCCTTGCCCCTTTCATCCTGGGCCTTCACCACCACCCGCACCGAACGGTACACCAGGCCCCGGTACCCGGGCACGCTGAGGCACCCCTCTTCTACCTCCCGCACCCCCTCCCGGGCCACCACTCGGGGGTTGATCAGGACGCGCACGAAGCCCTCCTCCGGGATCTCGATGACGGCCACCTGCTGCAGCACCCCCACCTGGTTGGCGGCCAACCCCACCCCCCGGGCCGCCCGCATGGTGTCCACCATGTCCTGGATGAGGCGACGGAGGGCATCGTCGACCCGTTGCACCGGCCGGGCCTGCTGGCGGAGGACAGGGTCCGGGAGACGCCGAATAGGCAAAACGGCCACCTGTGCCTCCCCTTGGGGGTTGCTTATGATTATGATACCCCACCCCATCAGGGGGGTAAAGCCCTGTCCGAACCTCAGATGTCTGAACCTCAGTCCCATCACTTTGACAGGGGGCTAGAGGGGTCTATACTGAGCCGTAAAGAGAAGGGGGAGGTCATGCGCCCAACACAACTGTTGATACCCCTTGTCATCGTCTACCTCATCTATGTCTGTGCCCTGGCAGTCCTCTCCCTCGAAGGCTTCCCAAAAGAGATGCCGAGCGGCCTCCGCTTTCCCTATCTCGCTGAGAAACCTATTGCCCCAGATGCGTATTATATACTTACTGTTGCCTGGAATATTGCAAGAGGACAAGGAGTTGTTCATAACTATGATATGCCTGGCAGCGGGACATACCATATCCCTTTAGCTACCGGTATCCATGCCATGCTTGCCTGGCTTGTGCAGTCAGTAGGGGGGGACAAATGGCTTCTCGCACGCGTGATGTTGGTCTACGGCGGTATCACTCACTTATTATTTGGCCATATAGTTGCAACCGTTGCACGTACTGTAAGTGATCCCAGAATAAAGGACCTCGCCTATGCATTGGCATTCGTTGGAGTGGTGTTTCATTTTTTGCATTTCGTCTGTTCTTTGCTAGTGCTATGGGGACAGGCACTTATCTCGTCTTTATCGCCCTGTCCATCCTGTATTCGGTGCACCTGTTGCGGAAAAGTAGGGTGGGGACCCGCGATGCGGTCGTCTTGGGGGTATTAGGGGGCCTGACCACCTGGGTGCGGATAGAACTCATCCCGAAATAACCCTCAAGAGGATGAGGATGCAGGCCAGGAGCAGGAAGGCCAGATAGATATGAGCCCTCCGCTCCCAGCGCACCAGCAGCCGCCGAAAGCCCCCCAGCCAGGCGAAGGTCCTCTCCACCACCCACCTCTGCCGGTAGCCCGAGAGGTCCGGCT
>Ga0079992_124353_pt1 | contig 18010 bp, 13 predicted proteins | sample FaiFalFF_MnMetaG_3_FD_69197 | JGI IMG/M metagenome (GOLD analysis project Ga0079992, IMG submission 69197) | Freshwater microbial communities from Yellowstone National Park, Wyoming, USA - Fairy Falls B (FF_Mn_B) MetaG (SPADES assembly) (version 2) | ecosystem: Environmental > Aquatic >... | reverse complement strand
GGGGGGGCCGCCGCTGTGAGGGCGCGCCCATCACCCCTTCACATTAAGAAAGCCTTGGCCTCAAAATGGTATTAGACTTTCCGTTGGGGCAGGCCCCGCCCTCGGCCTCACCAAACCTTATTACATCGAAATAGCCGTGCCAATTTCCGCTACCCAGGCGTTCATCAAGGTAGACACCTACGACCCGCAGCGGTACACGTACCTGGATATTGTCGGCGAGGCGGAGTTCTATCTCGGCTTTGATAAGCTGCGAGCGACGCCGGGCGTGGTGGGCCAGAGTTAATTTCGGCCGGAACCCGGCCCTCTTTCGGGCGCTGGTAGTAGGGGCTCGCTTGCAAGCTTTCACCCAGGGTCTTCAGAGCTTAGCCACAAAGCCTCCCCGCCAAATGTGGCTCTCCAGCATCTTAGCATTCTATATTGGCAGCGGATGGAAGTAGCCGCTATCTTGATAGGAGCCTATCTTCTGGGGACGCTTTTGCCGGGGCTGTGGATACCCCGTCTGTATGGGATAGATATCCGGCAGGTCGGCAGCGCGAATGTCTACCGGGCGTTGGGCTTCTGACCAGGCTTCTGGGTGCAGGTGATAGATATTGGCAAAGCGGCCCTTGCGGTATGGATAGCCCGGCGGCTTTCGCAGGAGGCTTGGGTGTGGTATGGGGCAGCCACCATGGCAGTATAGGGGCATATTTTCCCAGTCTGGGCGGGCTTCCGGGGCGGCAAAGGCGTCAATGCCCTCCTGGGCGGGATGATCCTGATTGACCCACTCACCACGGCGGCGGCCGTAGGGGTGTTTTTGCTGGTGCTCCTTTTTAGCCGGTACGTCTCGCTTAGCTCTGTGACGGCTGTGAGTAGTTATCTGGTGTGGCATGGGCTTTTAGGCAGGGGAAGCATAGAAGGTTACCTATTTGGGGTGTTTTGGGCGCTGCTGGTGATATATACCCATCGCAGTAACATCCGTCGTCTTCTGCGGGGGGAGGAGCCCAAGGTAGGCCAGAGGAAGAGCCAGTCAACAACCAGCCCCTCCAAAGCCCCGGGTGCCGCCTGATACGCCTTCTCTCTTGCATGCAGCGTAAGAGGGCGGTTCCGCTCGGCAGACCCTGTCAGGCTCTCAAATAGCTCTTGATATTTTTTCGTATTTTTACACATGCGGATTGTGATGTGGCTTCTCTTGGGAAGCTTTCCCGTCCTGAGTATAGCCCAGGGTTTCTTGGTGGGGTACAGGCAGATTACCTTTACCGATCCCACTCGGTCTAACCGCTCCATACCCACAGATGTGTATTATCCGGCTACGAGTAGCGGGACGAATGCGCCTATTGCCAGTGGGGCGTTTCCTGTGCTGGTGCTGGGGCATGGGTTTGTCATGGATGTGAGTGCGTATCGGTGCTTTGCGGATAGCCTCGTGCCGTATGGGTATATTCTGCTTCTTCCACGCACGGAGGGGGGTATCTCACCCAGCCACCAGCAGTTTGCCTTAGACCTGCGCTTTCTCAATGAGCAGATGAAGACAGAGGGGCAGACGCCGACGTCGTTCTTTTATCAGCGGGTGGCCCCTACCAGTGCGATTATGGGCCATTCTATGGGGGGTGGGGCATCGTTTCTGGCTGCGGCCGCCTATACGGGCGTTACGACAGTGGTGAACTTCGCTGCAGCTGAAACGAATCCCTCCAGCATCCAGGCCGCTAAACAGGTGACCGTACCCGTTCTCATGTTTATCGGCGAGAACGATGGCGTGACGCCGCCTGCCCAGCATCAGCTGCCGATGTTTGACTCCTGCGCCAGTACCTGTAAAATCCGTGTAACTATCCTGGGTGGGGGGCACTGCTATTTTGCAGACCCCAGTTTCACCTGCAGCCTCGGCGAGGGTGCTACCAGCCCCCAGCCCACTATCACGCGAGCCGAGCAGCAGCGGCGCGTCTTCGGGATTCTCAGGCCATACTTAGGCTATCGGCTCAAAGGAAACCTCGCCGATAGCATAGCCATGATGACCAAGCTGAACGTTGCCACCGAAGTGAGCTACGTGCAGCGGTGCGGCTCTGCCAGCACTTCCCTGCCTCAGGCCGCTCGCCGCTGGTGGATAGATTCGCAGGCGGCGCCGCAGCAGCTGCGCTTGCACCACCCAAACCTTCCAAGTGGGACGCGGCTTCGCATCCTGGATGCGGCGGGCCATCGGGTCTATGAGGCCCCTTTACATGGGCAGGAAACGACCATCCCTACGACAAGCTGGCCCGCCGGCGTCTATCTCATCCAGGTCGGCCCAGAATCCACCCGCTGGATCAAACCCTAAAAACCTCCGCCGACTACCCGTAAGCCCCTATCTTAGGGGCATAAACCACTTTCGCCTCGCCGTACGCTGCCGAGCACAAGGGCCTTATTGCCGTCTCTTATACCACTTTAAGTCAAAGGCCTTCTTAATGTGAGGGGGAGGTGGGCATGTCCGCCTGAGGGGGGAGCGGCAGCCACACCTAACTCTACCTTCCTACATTCAGAAACCCTTTGGCCGGAATTGGTATAATCCGAAAGAACTACCGCGTATCAGCCACACGGCGTTCTCGCAGATCGCGGGTCTTATTGAAAAGGTTCTTTGGCAGGCCATTAGATGGTGGGATCATATAGCAAATCTACGCCCCCCCCAGATGAAAAGACACCCTGCGCCACAGCCTTTCTGGATTTCGTGCAAAAAAAGTGGCCCCCTTCCACAGGGGAGCCAACCGCTTTCTGCGTGTGCCTTTATAAGGGTAGCCGGCGCTTAGTTACTCTTTACTGCCGCGGAGGCCTTCTAACGCTGAGAGGCGACTCTCAATAGCAGCAAGGCGGGCTTTAAGCTGTTGGTTTTCCGCGTCCAGCTCCTTCACCGCATTGATGAGCATGTAGGTAAGATCACTGGGGTCTACAGCCAGAACATCCAGCAGCCTATCCCCAATGGCCTGAAACTTGTACGGATGCACCATTTCCGGCACGACATCCTGAACTTCCTGAGCGATGAGGCCGGTGAAATAGCGGTCGCTCGCCGCCCAGTACTCTTTCTTGTATTTGTAACGGACAGGCCGCAGCGCTCGTAGCTCCGCTAAGCCCCGGGTGTAAGGATGAATATCCTCTTTCAGCCGTGCATCGGAGATAGCGGCCCAAGAGCCGCCGCCCGGTTTGTAAGCCTGACCATCGCTCACAAAGTCAAATAGCAAAGAGGAGGCGGCAAGATCAAGACATGTTCCACCACAGGAGGCTCCCAGGATACTAAAGCCATCTCCTGCGCCATCATCTTCCACATGGAGACGCAGCCGACTCTGGTTGGAGGCAAGGTGTACGAAGTACATGAGGGCTGGATCGGTGTTGGACTCAAAGTTATTTGTGGGACCCCCAAAGTATACGAAGGTTCCGCGCTTAGGAAAGGGGCCAGATGAGAGGCCACCGCCGTAATTGCCGAGCATGATAGAAGGGAAGCCATAATTACCATTCACATGGCATACAGGCGAGCCGGACCGCACGATCAGTTGTCTGTCAGTGCCCCTAAAGACGGACCATGAAGCCCCTGAAGGCACCCCAATCCACATTTCTGATGGGGCGATGCCGATCTGATAGGGCGTCTCAGTCGCACTACCGGGCCAGAGAATAATACGGCTCCCGGCACTGCCCCAGGTGCTATTCGTGGGGGTACCGGTAGTGCCATCATGAACGATCGCCCTCCCTACTACATGCAAGCGCTCGGCGGGTGTAACTGTGCCGATCCCGACATTACCATTGTCTACGACAGTAACCATGTGGGTGTTGTCACTTCGTCGGGTGATATGAAATCGCCAGCCTGTATTATCCCCGAAGCTGATATGACCGGCATCTGGGCTGTTTTGACCAGCATAAAAGTTCACCGTTGGACTATTCACCCCTGTGGAAGTGACCCGAACCCCCCAGTCCGGTCCTCCTGGGCCATGGACATGAAGGCGAGCTGAAGGTGCGCTGGTTCCGATCCCGACATATTGTGCAGCAAGCCTCCAAGTGACTCCCAGAGCCACCAGTCCGATAAGGTAAGTTTGTCCTTTCATACGGCCTCCTTGTTTGTAGCAAAGGTACGAAAAAAAAAAAAGCCCATTGTCAAGGGGTGCCTCAGGAGTCAGGCGGGGAAGAGGGCAAGGCTCAGAGCGGATGCGAAGGAGTGGAGGGCTGCCAATGGCGAGCCTCCTGCCAAAAGGCCATGAGAAGGGACTCTAACTGGGGTTGGCAGGCATGAAGCGTATTTACCACTAAAGCTGGGGATAGAGGCAGCTGGCGACGAGAAATGAAATCGTAGATATGTTTACTCATGCCCTCATAGGAGGCAAAGCGATAGAAGAGGTCGGTTTCGGTGGCCGCCCGGAAAAAAGCTTGCCAAGTGGGAGGGCCATAATGCCGATAGGTCCGAATAGCTTCTTGAAGGGCCTCAATGAAGGTGGGGAAAGGTAAAGTACTCAGAGCGGACCAGTTTTCGCCGAGGGTAGCATCCAGCCACAGGTCTACAAAGACGCCGGCATAACGGCCTAGTGTGGGACGAAGCAGCGCTTTGGCTTGGCGGAAAGCGGGGTGACGGTCCGTTTGCCAGTCTATTTGCCGATGGAAAGCCACGCCGGCGGCTATGGGAGCGGGGAGGAGCTTTTCCCGAGCCCCCCTCACCCCATCGGCAATCAGCGCTCCAAACTGAAATGCCGCCTCCCCCTTAGCCAAGAAAGTATGCCCTAAGTGATGCACTTCTGGTAAAGATACGAAGTGCAGAAATTCAGCGAGGGACCTTGGACCTAAAACCATTTCCTAGGAGACGTATTCTTATCATCCAAAGCCAAAGAGGTATGGCACGGCCATTGAAGGTGGCTTGAAAGCATCCAGGAGAAGGGTTTTACCAGCTTTACAAGCAGGAGGTAGAGGCGCGGATAGCCAAGAGATAGCAGGCGCTGGGGAGGTTGCGGCGAGGGGGGCGAGGGAAGCGGGTGAAAGAGGTGGTGGGCGTAGCGGTGGGTAAAGTCATATGAGGCTGGGGGTATAGAGGAGGTAGGGAGGCACAGGTTAGGGAGTGGGACCAGAGGTATGGACGCAGGAGTAAGAGCGGAGGTTGGGGGAGGCGGTGGCGTGGTGGAGTAGGAAGCTGGGTGTGGAGGTTTCGTACAAGGGGTTGTGCGACTGGTTTCGGCGTTGGAGCTATCGGAAGAGGGTGCCACGGCCGATGACGGAGAGAGCGGATCCTCAGGCGCGGCAGGCGTGGAAAAAGGGGGCTATGGGCAGCTTTGCAGGCGGAGGGGCTAAGGCGAGTGGTACAGGACCATGCGGCTTTTTACAAGGCGAAGGCGGTGGGAGAGGGGGGGCCGCCCTACTCTCCTGAGTCCTGCAGAGCGGGTATGGGAGGAGGTTCGGCGGTGGGTAGAAGAGCGTAGGTATGAGCGCATAGAAGCAAAGAAGGCGGCGGTGGAAGAGGTGCTACGACGGTTGGAAGCCGAGGGAAAGGTCTCATCGCTGGTAGGGTGGCACTACATCCGTCAGGCTTTGAATGCCCTGCCTTCATGATTAAGAATCTGTGTCTTTGGAAATGGTATAAGAAGCTGTGTCTTTAGAAGTGGTATTAGAGTCTCAATTGAGGGGCAGGTCTTCCCTGAAAACAATCAGGTGTAGTATCTACCCCAAAGCGGCACATAAATAGGGTTTATACAGAGCAGTACTCAAAGGAGGGCATCAAGTATTGACTCTTACTAATTCATCAATTTTATTCTGAAAAGTCTCTAGCCGAGCCTTGATGAATGTGTCAAAATCATCTTCTCTCATTCCTCTTTCGGCTTCTTCTGAGATGAGGTGCGAATCCAGAATTTTGCGCAGTTCATGTTCATTTCTTCCCCACTGTTCGTAGAGATTGTTTAGGTACACAGATGGTTTTTTATTGCTTTTGCTTTGATTGGAACGTTTCCAAATGAGTGTGCGATTTAGAACACTGTTGATGTGTTTCTTGTGTGTGAATATTCCTTTGGGGAAAATGTGATCATCCTGGCATTCTGAGAATATAGGCGGCTGACCGCTGACAAAGTCTTTCGCACCCATCTTCACGATAAGACAGATGGCGCCTCGATAGATAGAGGAGCGTTGTTCAGTGGCCCCCAGTAAATCAACCTGATCAGCCTGGAATTTTTCTATCCATTCTGGGCAAGGACCACCTTCCAGCCATTCGCTAATTTCCCGCACATCACGATGTGTGGTGCTTTCTACTCCCTGGTCATAGCGTCGCCCAAAAACACTTCCCCAATACCAGGAGTCTATCTTGCGATACATTTCTTGCTTATGTCCTTTTTCAGATATTTTTTTCAAGAGAACTGCCAGTGGTACTAATAAGGTGGTGTAAGGAATCCACTTTGGACTTATAGCACCGTAACCTTCTCGGGAAGTCAGGCGTTTATATGCTTCTAATAGCCAATGGCATGCTTCTTCCCATTGCTCTTGAAACTTTTGATCGTTCAATTCATCAGCTATATTCAATAGGGCACTTTTTTTCGGTTCTTTGTCGTGCCATAGCGCAATTACTTTTAGGATAAATTCTGGCTTAATGATTTTTGCCAGAATCTCGTTTTTTTCGGAAAAATCACGCCATAGCTTCCGCAAATTAATCTTTTTCGGATACAATCTCGCAACAGCCAGGTCAAAGAGGGAGAGGCGAATTCCAGTCCGATTGATGCGCTCAAAAATATTGATAATGTTTTCTTCGCCAGCGTCTTCAGAAATCGAGATGACAGGAACCATGAAATCGGAGAAGTTTTTATAGTACTGATGTAAGATTTTTATCTCATCTGAACTCAGTTCTTTCTTGCTATCATATAACCATTCATAGAACTCCATTGTATCTCGAAAGAGTGAGAAAGGAATGGCTTGACCCTTCTTCACTTTCTCCTCCATCTCTGATAAACCCTGTTTGTCTTTGAGGGAAATACCGCATATTGAGTCTTCCAGTTGGCCACCGCGAGTAAAGTCAAGTTTTAGGTAGAACCGATAGGGACTTCGACTGCCGCGGAGTGGAATCTTTGGCTCATATAAGACATAAAAGAGCGATGTTAGACGCTGCTGACCGTCCAGCACCAACCTGACTATGTCGTGGTTTCCCGGAAATGCTTTTGGGTTGATTGTTTTCAATCCTTCTATAGGCCGGTAAGGGAATAAAGCTTTTTTTTCTTCTGATTTAGTGTTAAGCATAAGGAAAGTACCAATGAAGTAGCCCCTTAAGATGGAAGCCAAAAGTTCTTCTATGTCTTCTCGAGACCAAACAAAAGAACGTTGAAATTCCGGCAAAACTATTTTAGCTTTATAGGCCTCTTCGACAAGAGTTAGCAGTTTTTCTGGGTTTGCTTTAGGCGCTTCCATACCGCATTTCTGTTTTTCTGATCTTGAAGGGCCTAGTAAGTGAATATAACTGCCTACTAACCCTTGCGGCAGAAACCCCTAATATCTCTTTCATTGGCCTAAAAACTGCTTGTTCAGAAAGTCTCCTCACCTTCACGGCTCGCAATTTACGAAGTCTTTTCCAACTTATGAGTGATAGTGAGCCCTTTTGCAGAGATATGTCTTTGATCGAAGCGTGCCCCAAGTGTGGAAGTGAGGACTTTGTCAGGAATGGAAGGTAGCGATACAAATGCAAAGCACGCGATTACACCTTCTACGGTGAGCCAACTGGGTAAGGTCAAGCTGCCACAGGTTCTGCGAATGGCCTTACAGCTATACTTGGAGGGTCTAAGTTTTCGGGGGATAGATCGGATATGGAAGGTAAGACATGTGACGGTCATCCGCTGGGTTCGTCGGTGGGGGAGAGCGATAGAGGCTAAGCAAAAGGAGGCAAAGCCGAGGGAGGGGCGGATGTGACGATAGATGAGCCCTGCACTTATGTAACGATGGTGGGCATGGGTGGGTGGGGATAGGAAGAGGGGGGAAAGGTTGGATTTTGTGGTGGGAGACCGCAGTTGAGAGACAGGAAGAGGACTCTACGAGCGATTGAGGGGGTATAGCATGGAGCAGTTTTATACCATTTTGAGGCCAAGGCTTTCTTAGTGTGAGGAGGGGGATGGGCGCGCCCGCCCGCAGGACGGGCGGGCAGCCACATAAAATACCACCGACTTGCATTGAGAAACTCATATGTTCGGCAAAAATACGCAAGGCCAGCGCCTACGCTAAGCTGAGCCTTCCTCTACCGGCGTTCCGCCCCTACTTGATTTCCCAGAGGGGTAAGTAGTACGGCGAACGTCCTTGGAGCCTCTCAGCCCAAGCGGCTTGAAGGCCTTTTCCGTCGTCCCGGATGATTTCTTTGGGCCGCACACAAGCCCCCTCCCCTAAGAGGCCCACCCACAAAACCCCCTCCCCCACCGAAGAGGGATAGTAGTCATTGATACGAATCACATAGCCATAAGGCGGATGGGCGCTCCATGCGGCTCGCAGCTGAGTAAGGAAGCCCTTAGGCAGCTGCTGGCGACGATACACAGCCACCACCTCATCCCGAGGAAGAAAGGCACTCTTTCGGCCATACAAGCGCACCTCTTGAAGGAAGAAGGGCTTAGCTGGGGCTTGCCGCAAAAGCACCAGACTGAGCGCCGTAACCGCAGTAGGGCTATAGTGCTGAGGCAGAGCCAGAGGAGCAAGGATAGCGCTTTCCCAGCCTTCTGGCACAAAGGGCTGCCAACCCCACTGCGCTTCCTCCTGAGAGAGGTCTTTGGCCCGAGGCCGAAAGACCAGCAAAAGCTCCACCACCTGCGCCCCCCCCGCACAAGGCCCCCGCAAAAGAACTAAATGCTTTTGCAGCTGGCGCACCGACACCCGCCGCGACTCAAAAAGAAAAGTATCTTCCCCCACTTGCCACACCCACACTAAGGCATTTTCTTTTGGAGTGAGGGAGAGGAGCCGAGTCTGGCGGGCCTTCGTGAGTAGGCCCTTAGGATAGGGCTGGTCAGAACGTACCTCTCTTAGGTTTAGCCGACGGGCCTGCCGATCCAACCACGAGGCCGTCGTAGCTAAGTCCAACCATACGGTATCAGCCTCTAAGAGACTACTGCCCCAACCCCCACTCTGCGCCCAAACGAGCCCCACCCAAAGCCCCACCACTAGCCTCCTCAGGCCTCCATGAGATGCGTGAAGCCCCTCCATCAGCTTCCCCATGCCCCTCCAAGATGCCCATAGTTTCCCTATTAGGCTCTCTATGCCTCCATGAGATACGTGAAACCCTCCCACCAGCCTCCCCATGCCCCTCCAAGATGCCCATAGTTTCCCCACTAAACCCCTCATGCCTCCATAAGATAGGGCAGGGTGCGTTCCCACAAACCCCTCAGAAAACGTAGGTCCAGGATTTGGCCTTCTACTTCGGCATAACCGCGTTCGGGGAGGGTCTGACCCAGGGGTAAGGCGGCCAGCCCGGCTTTTTCGGCGGCCTGTATGAGGGTCTCTACCAGCTCCGGTAAGGTGGCTACCACTACCCGCCCTCCATCCTCTCCAAACCAAAACGCATCCCGCCGCACCCCCTGCGGCTTCTCTACGACGAAGCCGCTTCCCCCTGCCCACGCCATCTCTAAAAGAGCCAAGAGAAGACCTCCATCCGACACATCTTGCGCGGCTATCAGGTATCCCTTTTCCGCCCACTCCGGCAAAAGCCGCTGAAGGGCCCGCTCTGCCGCCAGGTCTAACCGCGGCGCTGGGCTATACCGAATCCCCACCCAATCCCGTAAGTAATGACTGGCGCCAAGCGTAGGAGCATAGAGGGCCTCAGCACTGCCGATCAGGAGGAGGGGTAGAGGGATGCCCTTTTGGGGCCAGCCTAAGGGCACCGCTCGCTCCAAGGGACGCTCCAGAAGCCCCACCACCCCAATCATCGGCGTGGGCAAAATCGGCCCCCGCTCATCCTGATTGTAGAAACTGACATTGCCGCCGGTTACAGGCAGGCCGAAAAAGCTACAGGCTTCTCGGATGCCCTCTATGGTCTCCACGAAGGTGTAGTAGACTTCGGGGTCTTGGGGGGAGCCGAAGTTGAGGCCGTTGGTGATGCCGAGGGGCCGGGCGCCGGTGCAGGCAACATTGCGGGCCGCTTCGCTTACTAAGAGAGCCGCACCCACCCGGGGATCCGCCTCCACCCAAAACGGATTACCATCCAAGCTCATAGCCAGAGCCCGCGCCTGCCCCGGCAAACGTACCAGCGCCGCCGCATACCCTATCTCCCCCGCACTCCCCATCGTCCCGGCTCCCACCATCCGATCATATTGGGTGTATATCCAAGCCCGAGAAGCTAAGTTAGGATGAGCCACCAGGGCCTTGAGCACTTCTTTTAGCTGGGCGGGATGAAGGTCCGGTACCTTCTCTGGCTGGAAGGCCGCCTGCAGTAGGCGGTAAGCCGGCTCGCGCCGCGGCCAATCATAAGTAGGGGCGCCTTCCCCCGCCGCTAAAAGCCGCGGATCTAACTGCGCCACCACCTCCCCCCGCCAAAAGTATGTCAAAACCGGCTCCTCTACAACCTCCCCTATTTCTACGCAAGGGAGTTCCCACTTCTGCGCGATAGCCTCCACCGCAGGGGCCTTTTCCGGCTCCACAATCAAAAGCATCCGTTCTTGGGACTCAGAGAGGAGGAGTTGGTAGGGTTCACTCAGTTGGCCGCGCAGGGGCACCCGGTCCAGATAAATGCGCATGCCTTTTTGGCCGCGGGCGGCGGTTTCTGATGTAGCGCTGGCTAAGCCCGCTGCCCCCATGTCCTGCATCCCCGCAATCAGCCCCGCCTCCACCATCTCCAAGAGCGCCTCTAAGAGTACTTTTTGGCGGAAAGGGTCGCCCACCTGTATAGCAGGCAGGTTTTCTCGGGCGTCCCCTTCCAGGGTTTCGGAAGCGAAGGCCGCCCCGCCAATCCCATCCGGGCCCGTAGGAGCCCCAAGGTAATATACCTTTTGCCCAGCTCGGGTCGCTCGCGCCGAAATAACCTTATCGGTTCGCACGATGCCCACGCTCATGGCGTTGACGAGGGGCTTACCTGCGTATTCGGCCGCGAAATACACTTCGCCGCCCACAGTCGGCACCCCAAACGCATTCCCGTAATCTCCAATCCCCCGAACCACCCCTTGAATGAGCCTTCGGGTGTGCGCGTCTACGGGCCATCCAAAGCGCAGGGAGTTTAGAGCGGCAATGGGGCGCGCCCCCACCGCCATAATATCCCGATGAATGCCCCCCACGCCCGTGGCCGCTCCTTGATACGGCTCCACCGCACTTGGATGATTGTGCGACTCCACCTTGAAAGCCACCGCCCACCCATCCCCAATATCTAATAACCCCGCATTCTCCTCCCCGGCCCTCCGCAAACTCGCCCACCCCTCCCGCGGCAAACGTCGCAAATGCACCAGCGAACTCTTGTAGCTACAATGTTCGCTCCACAGCGCATGAAAGAGCCATACCTCCGTCAGCGTGGGCTGCCGCCCTAAAAGCTTGACAATCCGCTCCGCCTCCGCTGGAGGGAAAAGTTCGGACAAGAGGGCCTCTACTGAACGGCCCGCAAAAACCTGTCCCATCGTGCGCGAAAGTTTTCAATAGACAGGAGTACCCCCAGAGGTTTTCCTACGATGTGGTCCTCAGGCACTGGCCCCCAAAACCGCCCATCCAGCGAGTTATATCGGTTATCGCCCATGACGAAGTAGTAGTTCATCTCAAAGGTATAGCTCTGGCGAGGCTCTCCGTCAATGTAGATTTGGCCGTTGACTTCGTTTATGGTGTGGCCCTCATAGCCCTCAATGAGCCGTCGGTACAAGAGGAGGTTCTGTGGGGAGAGCGTAATGGTGTCCCCTCGTCGAGGCAGATAAAAGGGTCCCCAATGGTCTAAGTTCCAGGGAAATGCCTCTGGATGGTGCGGATACATTTGCGGCATGCGAAAGGTATCGGGCAAGATCGTCCGGTACAGGGTGTCTATGCTGGAGGCGTAGGTTTTTTGGAAGGCCTCTATGATGAGGGGTGGGGCATATAGGTAGGCCTCATAGTTAGAAATGCGCTGCCAGTTGTAGTTGGAGCTGCCTTCTGGCCGAAACCCGAAGGGCAGGAGGATCCGTTCTGTCAAAGGCTCTTTGGTGCGTACGTAATAGCGATACTGCACGTACCTGGGCTCAAAGGCGGGCTTGCCGTTGATGTAGATATTGCCGGCGCGCACCTCTACGGTGTCTCCGGCAATAGCCACGCACCGCTTGACGTAGTTTTCTTTGAGGTTGGGGATTTCCACGGGGCCGAGGATGGGGTCGTTGGGCATGACATCGTCGGCAGGGTAGTTGAAGACCAGGATATCGCCTCGCTGCACGGTTTTCCAGCCGGGTAGGCGCTTATAGGGAAGGACTATCCAATCTAAGTACGAGGGGATGCCGGTGAAGGGGATTTTATTGTGGATGAAGGGGATGCAGAGGAGTACGCGGGGAAGTCGGAGGCCATAGGGGAGCTTACTTACGACGACCAGGTCCCAGGCTAAAAGGCTGCGTTCCATAGAGCTGGTGGGAATGAGCATCACTTCCAGCACGAAGGCCCGCACTATGACAATCACCGCCAGAATGATAATCAGCTCGCGCCACCAGCGTCGGCGCCGGGCTTTTCTTTCCTCCGGAGTTTCAGCCACTGGGCAAAGGTAGAAGGTTAGACTATTCTATCCCCAAAAAGCGCTCCACCTCTAAAAACAGGTGATACCTATATCGTCCGATCCCGTGATTTTGGCCGGGGTAGATGCGCCAGGTGAGGGGGCTTTCGGGGTAGCGGCGCAGGAGCGCCTCAATGAGCCGATAGGTATGTTGGACATGGACATTGTCGTCGGCTTCGCCGTGAATCAGGAGGAGAGGGGCTTGGAGGGGGCGGCCCATGGTTAGGAGGCTGGTGCGCGCATAGCCTTCGGGATTCTCAGCGGGAGTCTGCATAAACCGCTCCGTATAGGCCGAGTCATATAGTCGCCAGTCGGTTACAGGGGCAATAGATACCACTCCTGCTAAAGCATCGGGCGGCGCCTCCATCGCTAAACGCGCCGCCACATAACCCCCAAAGCTCCAGCCCATCCCATACACCTTCCCCACATAAGGCAGCCGCCGTAAGTACTTCACAAATGCCACTACATCCGCCGTCTCCAACGTGCCTAAGTTTTTATAAATGCCGTAGCGCAAGGCTCCTTCGTAAAGGCCTGTCCCTCGGCCATCTACATGGGCTACGAGGAAGCCCTTTTGCACCAGTCGCGCCTCCCAGAAAAACCACACGTTTTCAAACCTCCGAGATACCATCTGCGACCCCGGCCCCCCATAAAAACGCACCAGCACAGGGTACTTCCGCTGGGGGTCAAAATCTGCCGGTAGTAGGAAAGAAGCCCAGAGGCTATCCCCCGCTTCATTAGCAAAGCGGAAGTAGCGCACTTGCAAGGGGGGAATGTGCTTTCGGAGCGCGCTATTGAGGTCGGGAAGTGCATAGCGCTTCGTGAGGGTGGCCGCATCCAAAAGGTAAGTACGGGGCGGACTAAGAGGGCCACTCTCCGTGATGGCTATACAAGTAGCGCTCACTTGGGCTTCGGCCCAGAGGGTGTCAGAAGTGATCCACCGCGGGGTAGGGGCCTTTTGACGAAAATCTAAATACCCTACTCGTTGCGCTGTGGGGTCTTTCCCCCAGGCCGTGAAGAAGAGTTTTCCCTGCGCATACCCCACCAGGTCTTTGAGGCCCGGCACAAAGTACTGCCCCAAACGCCGCCCCTTATAGTCATACCGCTCAATCACCGGCGCCTTTCCCCGCTCCGCTTTATAAAAAAACTCCGGCTGGTCCGTCCGAGCAGCGAAAAGCATGCGATTGTCCAGATTAAACCAGTAAGGCGTGGAGTCTCGGAAAAACACCTGCGCTCCTTTCCCACTTGGCTCCCATCGGTATAGCGTAAAAGCATTCTGGAGCCGATTCAGATGCACGAAGTAAAGCTCGTCTCCCATTTCGCTCCAGAAGAAGAAAGGTAGATAGCCTCCCGTCGTGTCTTGCAGGAGGACCTGGTCTGTGCGGTCGGAGAGGGAGAGGATATGAAGGGCTACGCGGGGATTTTTCTGACCGGCCTTGGGATAAGGGAAGGTATGCCAACGCGGATAAGGGGACTTCGGGTCCTCATAGGCCAGCGACCAAGTAGGCGTCTCCGTGTTGTCCAAGTGGAGATAAGCTAAGTAAGCCCCCGATGGCGAAGCCGCAAAAGCTTTCGTGAAGCCAAACTCCTCCTCATAGAGCCAGTCAGTAGTACCCGCCTGCATAGCCCCTCGGACAGAAGTAAGCCGCTCCAGCTCAGAGGAGCTCCGATTCCAGAGATAGAGATTTTGGCTGTCCGCTAAAATCACCCGCCCATCCGGTAGGAGTTCGGCTTCCTGATAGAGGCCCGGGATGGGGATCGCCTTCCCACCCGAGAGAAGATATACCCGATACCGAGCCGAACGGCGGTACAGGCGCTCCACCGGCTCAAAAAGAAGTACTTCCTCAGGATTGGCCCGGCTGGGGACAATCTGGGCAATCGGAAAAGCCCCCTTCCACAACGTCTCAGCCGCTGCCGCATCCCGAAACCGATACACCACCCCCGCTCCCTCCTCATATCCCCACAAAGCCTCCCCACTAAAAAACTCATAACCCCGCACCCCATACCGATACTCCTTCCAAATACCCGCCAACGAAAGCTCCCCCTGCGCCCAAACCCACCCTAACAACCCCCATATCAGCACCCTCGTGCATCTGAGCATGCCACAAATGTAACTCAGAAGCCTATAGATGCATCTGAGAGGGTTTTTACTCAAAAAGTGATAGTATGTGAAAGGCGAGCAGATGAGGCTCTTGATATAACTTTGCTCATATGAAGCTAAGAGGGCAAGTTTGGGGTGCGCTTATTCTGGCAGGGCTGACTTTGGGGTGGGCCCAGGTAGATAGCGCTTACATTCGGATGAAAGAGCGGGGTATCAGTCCTCCTCCAGCGCCATGGCCGCCTGGCATACCGCAGCCCCTCTCTAATCCTGCCTCCGACTGCCCCGGCGCCATCCGCATCTGCCAAGCCACCTACACCTTCGCCCAAGCCGTCCCTGACTACGGAACCACCCAGGAGCTTCCGGGCGGAGGCGGCACCTGCCTACTAGCCGGAGAGCATAAGACCGTCTGGTTCATCTTTACCGTTCAGCAGGGGGGGACCTTAGGGTTTGTCATAGACCCGGGGAGTAACACAGATTACGACTTTGCCCTGTGGGATGTGACTGGTCTCTCCAATCCCTGCAGCGCTGTAGGCAGCCAACCCCCCATTCGGTGTAACTATGCTGCAAGTACGAGTGTGACCTCCTGCTGTGGCGGCTACACGGGAGGCCCAGGCATCACGGGCTTGGACCATACTAATCCCCAGCCCGGAACCATATCATATAACGCCTCCCAACCCCCCGTGATGCCCGGTCTCACGGTTACCGCCGGTCAGACCTTCCTGCTAGTAGTGGATAACTGGACTAATAACAATCAAGGCTATACCATCACCTTCACGGGCACGGCGCAGTACTTTGACAATACACCGCCCAAAATGGACTCTACAGCTCAGTTCTGCGCCGCCTCCTATGATCACCAGCTGGACAACCTCCGCCAGATTCTGGTGCGGTTCAACGAACTTATTGATCCTTCTACCGTAGCGGCTAATGGCAGCGACTTTGTCGTTCAGGATGTAGCTAGTGGGGCGCTGGTTCCTGTAACAGCCGCTGCTCCTGTAAATCCTCCTCAGACGAATCTAGTGCGCCTTACGCTGGGAAGTCCCTTAGTACCAGGCCAAACCTATAAGATTCGTATTGGGTATAATCCGCCTGGTTCTGGCTCCTCTAATGGCCAACCTGGCTCTGACGGCAATACGATTAGCGATCAGTGTGGCAACTTCATTCCCACTGCTAACATCCCGCAGGGCAGTTCGGGGGACTCTATCCTCCTGGTAGTTCGGGATACGATTAGCCCTACTATCAGTGTTACACCTCCGACTTGTGCGGGGGCGGCCACGGGGCAGATTAGCGTGAGTACAACGGGAGGTGTCTCCCCTTATCAGTATGTGCTGGTGAGTGGCACTTCCAATACGCCGCCTAATACAGGCTGGAGTGCGAGTAGCACTTTCACGAATCGGGCCGCGGGGACTTATACGCTTTGGATACGAGATGCCGCTGGATGTGTGATCCGCCGCATCATCCAGCTTATTGACCCTCCGCCCCTCTCTATAAGGGTGGTAGATTCCAGTGATGTCGTATGCGGTGCCAGCGGCGGCTTTGTAACCTTTGAGGGCCAAGGGGGGACTCCACCCTATGAGTACAGCCTTCTCCCTACCTACCCAGCCTGGCAATCCAATAATACCTTCACGGGACTAGCGGCAGGGACTTATACCCTTCGGGTGAGAGATGCCAATGGGTGTATAGCGACTCGGTCCTTTACAGTGCGGGCTGCACCCCCTCTCACCCTCCAGCTGGTTGGTACTACCCCTATTCTTTGTGCGGGTGGAGTGGGGGGCTTCACCGTGCAAGCCTCGGGCGGCACCGCTCCCTACACTTATACACTGGTTGGCTCTGGCATCACTAATACCACTGGCACCTTTACTGGCCTATCAGCCGGTACTTACATCGTCCAAGTCCGGGACGCCTCCAATCCCTCTAACTGCGGCGAAATCCAAGTCACCCTCTCCCAGCCCGACTCCCTCAAACTCCAAAGCTCCATCATTAAGCCCGTAACTTGCCAAGGCGGATCCGACGGCGAAATCCAAGTCACCCTCACCGGCGGCACCCCACCCTATACCTACACCTGGCAAACCCTCAGCGGCACCCCCCTCCCCGCCTCCGGCCCCACCCTCTCCAACCTCCCAGAAGGAACCTACCTCCTCACCGCCACCGACAATAACGGCTGCCGCTTAGACTCCCTCTCCTTTGAGGTGACCTATCAGCACTATGTCGTCATAGATAGCATCAGCTACACCCTCATCAAAGACTGCCCCGAAAAAGAATACACTTTCTCCGCCCATGTAAGGGGAGATGGACCCTTCGTGTATCGCTGGACCTGGGAGGATGGCTCAACCGAAGTCGGTAGCGCTACCATGTCCCGCGCCTACTCGCCCCTCCTACACGGCGATGTTACGATTAGGCTCCAAGTAGAGGGAGCAGGTCCCTGCTATGCCGACACCTCCTTGACCTTCTCATCCAAAGCTTGCGCCGGGCTCATCATCCCCACCGCGTTCACGCCTAACGGAGACGGCATCAATGATATTTGGAATGTCCAAGCTCTTGGATTTAGTCGCTATACCCTCATCGTCTATGACCGCTGGGGCAAAGAAGTCTTCAATAACGGCGGCGATATGACTAAGCAATGGAATGGCACCCTGAATGGTCAACAGCTCCCTGATGGCGTCTATACCTTTGTTTTTGAGGGCACTCGAATCAGCGGGGAAAAGGTAGTCCGCTCCGGCACGGTGACCATTGTGCGGTAGAAGCTCCCTTCTGACACTCCCGGCTCCCTCCCTCCGAGGAGGGGCCTTGCAATTTCAGAGCCCAGCCATCGCCGCAGGCTAACGCCGCAGTCCGTAAATAGGGAGCGCCAGAAAAGGCATAGACCTGCTTCGTACCGCTGCTTCCGCCTCAGACAGACGGGGTCTTTTGGCATAAGCATTCCAGTGCGCCGAAAAGGGTCTTGACGATGCGGAAAAAGTCGTACCTTTGCGCTCGCCAAAGGCACGACTGGTCTTTGAAAGGAAGCATCAGAGGGGGGCTTGACAAAGCCGAGAATTCCGTATCTTTGCCCCCGCCCAAGAATAAGCAGGGTCTTTGAGAGCCGGCGAGTAGGGCAGTGGAAAGTAAGAAGCCTTGACTGTATCAGAATCTTTGTACCTTTGCGCTCCCTAAGGAAAAGCGAGGCGGAAAGGGGGAGCTTGACAAAGCGAAAAACTTCGTACCTTTGTGCTCCCTTGCAGGCGAAATGGGTCTTTGAGAGGAAGGGTGGCCTTGCCAATGCCAAAAAGTTCGTAACTTTGTCGCCCCTCTCAGGGCAAGGT
>Ga0079992_132177_pt1 | contig 18031 bp, 18 predicted proteins | sample FaiFalFF_MnMetaG_3_FD_69197 | JGI IMG/M metagenome (GOLD analysis project Ga0079992, IMG submission 69197) | Freshwater microbial communities from Yellowstone National Park, Wyoming, USA - Fairy Falls B (FF_Mn_B) MetaG (SPADES assembly) (version 2) | ecosystem: Environmental > Aquatic >... | reverse complement strand
TATTCTGTTCAACAGACATCTGACGGTGGATATATCCTGGCGGGTGGGACAGAATCCTTCGGTGCGGGCTCGTTTGATATTATCCTCATCAAGACTGATGCGAACGGGAATATAATCTGGGCTAAAACTTACGGGGGAACAAGTTATGATTTGGCTTATTCCGTTCAACAAACATCTGACGGTGAATATATCGTGGCGGGTAGGATAGAATCCTTCGGTGCGGGCGGTGCTTTCCTCATCAAGACAGACGCAAACGGAAACATAGGTTCGTGTTCAATAGTTCAAAATGCAAGTCCAACGGTAACAACACCTTCACTAACGGTAACTACACCTTCTCCTTCCGTCTCCTCCGAAAGTCCAATTGTTAATACTGTATCTCCAACCGTTACAACTCCAACCTTAACAGTTTCCGAACCCTGCCCCTTATCCATCTCCGAATTCTGCCAACCTTCAAGTGGTATTATAACACCATACAAAGGTGGTATAAAGGTTAGAGGGTCTGGAGAGTTTGAGGTGAAGGTTTATAATGTAAGCGGGGTCATGGCTAAGTCCGTGAAGGGCAAGAACGAGGTTAAACTTGAGCTTTCAAGTGGCGTTTATTTCGTTGAGGTTGTCTCGGGTGGTAAGACAATAAGGGAAAAGGTGGTAATTAGGTAAGCAAATCTCCCATAAAATTCCCTATTATGACGGAAACATTGGTTCCTACAGAGCTTGAAGATTTTAGGGATTACGTTAGGGAAGTTGCGGAAAGGTATGTGAAACCTTGGGCTATGGTTGTGGATAGGGAGGATAGATTCGCAAAGGAGAGCTTTGAGGCGGTTAAAAGGGCAAATTTGGCTGGGGTGATAATACCCAAGGAGTATGGGGGGTTAGGCTTGACAACAAAACATTATATTATTTTCATAGAAGAGCTTACGAGGGTTTGTCCTTCAACCGCGGTTACGTTCGCAGTTACATCCGGCTTGGTTCCAAAATTTCTTTTAGATTTCGCATCGGAGGAGATTAAGAGGGAGTATCTACCGAAGGTGGCATCAGGGGAATATATCGGAGCGTTTGGGCTTACTGAGCCATGCTGTGGTTCCGATGCGGGGAGTTTGAAAACGAGGGCGGAAGAGGTTGAAGGGGGATTCAAAATTTATGGGCAAAAGATCTTTATTACTAACGCCTCCGTCTCAAAGTTCATCATAACCATGGCAAAAACGGATCCAGAGAAGGGAAAGAAGGGGATAACCGCATTTTTGGTAGATACGGATAGCGAGGGACTCTCGATAATCAAAAACGAGGATAAGCTCGGGTGGAGGGGTTCCGTAACTTCTGCCATATCTTACGATGGGGTCTTTGTCCCTTATTGGAAGGTCATAGGTAAAAGGGGGGAGGGTTTTAAGTACGCCTTGTCTTCCCTTGATGCGGGGAGGATCGGTATAGCAGCTATGGGTCTTGGAACTATAAAGAGGGCAATTGAAATATCCGCGGATTATATTAGGCAAAATGGACTATCCTCAAACGAAAGTTATACCTTCAGGCTTTCGGACATGTACGTTATGTACGAAACCGCGAGGGAATATACGTTTTTTGCCGCCGAGCTGAGGGATGCCGGAAAGCCTTATACCAAGGAAGCGGCCATTGCAAAGCTCGTCGCCTCGGAATACGCTATGAGGGCGGTAAATATAATGCTTGATATCATTGGTCCAGATGGAGTTGTTTGGGGTGAGGCGGAGAGGCTTTTTAGGGATACAAAAATTTTGGAAATTGGGGAGGGAACGAGTGAAATCCAAAGGCTCGTTATCTCAAGAAACATTCTATGACGATCCCCGTAATAATAGGACCAACGGGGAGTGGAAAAACTGAGTTAGCAATAGAACTTGCGAAAAAATTCGGATTTACCATAATAAACGCGGATAGCAGGAAGATCTACAAATACCTTGATATAGGAACCGCAAAACCCCCGAAGGAACTTAGGGAATTTTATAGGCTTTTGGACATAATAGAACCCTGTCAGGATTTCTCCGCCTTTGCTTGGGCGATTATAGCAGAAAGGGAAATTGAAAGTCTGTTAAACGAGGGAAGGAAGGTTTTGGTGGAGGGGGCAAGCGTATTATACTTAAAGGCACTTTTTGAGGGATTTTTTGAACATCCGAAAATTCCACCGAAGATAAGGGAAAGGGCAAGGAGCTTGGCGGAATCCGGCGAGGGTTATAAAATTTTGATGGAAAAAGACCCGGAAAGCGCAAGAAAAATACACCCAAACGATAAGTACAGGATAGCGAGGGCTTTGGAGGTTTTTCTCTTTACGGGGAAACCCATATCGGAATTAAGGAGGGAGGGAAGAAAGCCAAAATTCTCCCCCATTTATTTCTTTATAAACCTCCCAAAGGAAACCTTAAAAGGCAGACTCCTTGAAAGATCAAGGGAGATGTTTGAGAGGGGTTTAATTGAGGAGACAAGGTGGATCTTGGAGAGGTACCCTTGCTTTGCAGATTGGGGGAAGAAGGTGGCAGCTTATAAACAGGCTTTGGAGTACCTTGAAGGGAAGTACGATTATGAGGGAGCAATAATAAGGAAGGCGAAGGCGGATTGGGAGCTTGCAAGGAGGCAAATGAGGTTTATGAAGACACTAAAACCCCTTATTGTTATAAACAGGGAAGATCTATATTACAGATGCCAACATCATCCTTAAAAGCCTTGAAACGGTTTTCTTCATCTCCCTCCTATCCACCACAAGATCCACTTGCCCGTGCTCAAGGTGAAATTCCGATCTCTGAAACCCCTCCGGCAATTCCTGTCTTATAGTTTGCTGTATAACCCTTGGACCGGCGAACCCTATAAGCGCCCCGGGTTCCGCTATTATTACGTCCCCAAGAGCCGCAAAGCTCGCCATAACCCCTCCCATAGTTGGGTCGCAAAGGATGGTTATATACGGAACTTTTGCCTTCTCAAGCTTTATTACCCCAACCGTGGTTTTTGCCATCTGCATCAGGGAATATATTCCTTCGTGCATCCTTGCCCCACCCCCCGAGAAAAGAACCGCTATAAATGGTAGCCTGCTCTTTGAGGCGTGATCCGCTGCCCTATAAAACTTTTCTCCAAATACGCTCCCCATTGAACCACCAAGGAAACCAAAATCGGTAAAAAACGCCGTTACCTTTATCCCGTCTATATGCCCAATACCCGCAACGCTCGCATCGTTCATCCCATAAAGTTTTCTGTATTTCTCAAGCTTGGATTTATAATCGGGGAAGTTTAGGGGATCAACGGAAACGAGTTCTTTCCCTATTTCCTTTTCTATTCCGTTATCAAGGAGGATAGAGGCGTATTCGTAGGCGCTTATGCGGAAATGGTAGGAACATTTTGGGCAAACCTTTGCGGTTTTTTCAAGTTCTATATTTGGCAATATCGTCTGACAGGAGGGGCATTTAACCCAAAAGTCGTCGGGAACGCTTAGGGGCTTTTCCCTCTTGGGAGGCGTCTTTTTGGGTTTGAAGAACATCAACAAACCCCCAAACCTTCAAAAACTATCCTCTCCCAAAGCTTGGGTAGCTTATCTATTCTTTCCCTCACAAGATCAAGGATCTCCCTCTCAACATTTTCCTCAAAATCTCCCCATATCTTTATGTGGGTAAGCTGGGGCTGATTTATGGGTTTCCCTATTTGCGAAACTAAGTATATGTAAGCCTGTTTTACGCCGTAAGATGAGAATTTCTCGTATATTTCCCTGGCAATCTCGTTTGCGGCTATGTTATAAAGTTTGCCCACGTGGGATATGGGGTTTTTGCCCGCCGCCGCTTCCAAGGTCATAGGCCTGTAAGGTGTTATCAGGCCGTTTACCCTATTCCCCCTACCCACCTGCCCATCATCCCCAGCTTCCGCGCTTGTCCCCGTGACGGTTATATAAACCGAACCGCTTCCTTCGTCGTCCGCTGTGTTTATGTGAACCTTGGCTTCCTCCCCATCCAAGATCCCCTTTACGAGATCCTCAACATCCCCCTTTATTTCACCCTTCTTTTCCAGATATTCCTTCAGGCTTGAAATGTACTTATCCACGAAGGCTAAGGCCACGGTAACGTTGAACTCTTCACCGTTCCTTACCACCATAACCTTTATATCTTCCCCCACCTCCGGATGCTTAAATTTGTAATTTTTTGAATTTAGGAACCTTTCAACCTCGAGGGCTATTTTCTCCGCCTTTGATAGCGGATAAAATCCAACCCCAAAGGATGTGTCGTTTGCCAAAGGGATATTTCCGTTTCTCTCAAATAGATCAACGAGATCCGCGCTCCCCGGGCGCGCTATGAGATCCGCCCTTATGTGCCTTTTCGGGTCAAGGTTTGGTATGTTTTCCTTGATCCACCCTTCCACCGCCCTATAAAATAGTTCCTCTATCTCCCTATCGAGGTTTTGTCCCTTATAGGAATTCGTAACCCTTCCAACCAGCGAGAAGATTATAGGCTCTATAACTTCGCCTCCTCCAAACCTAGGTTTTGCCACCCCTCCAACAAGTATAGCCTTATCCACATTGTGATGTAGGATCCTCCCGAACCTCTCAAGGTAGAGCTTGGAAAGTTCCCTGCTAAACTCTTCGGCCAGGGAATCGCATATCGTGTCGGGATGACCCAATCCCTTCCTCTCCACTATTTCAAGGTCGTTCTCCTCAAAGTGGGATAACCTCTCTATCTTTATCATTTCGTTAAGTATTCTACGGTTGATTTACCGAAGAGGGCACCCGAATCCCTATCCTCAAGGATGAGCACCTTCACTATTTCCCCCCTTAGATCCACATCCGCTTCAAATGTTACCCTAAGGTAGTTTTCGGAGATGCCACTTGCCAATCCGTTCTTTACATTCTCAACCAATACGTTCAATGTCCTTCCCAAAAATTTCATCCTATACTCCTTCTTCTTTTGCGAGATAAGGTTTTGGATCCTCCTTACCCTTTCTTTCCTAACGTTGTGCGGAAGTTCGCCTAGCTTATAAGCTTCCGTCCCTTCCCTGGGGGAATACTCAAAAGCGTGGACGTAAGCAAAGGGGTATTTCCTTATAAGATCCAAGGTTTCCTCAAAATCCTCTTCCGTTTCCGTTGGGAAGGCAACTATTATATCCGTGCCTACGGCAACATCCGGGATCTTGCGGTATATCTTGTTTAAAACCTCTTCGTAAATCTCCCTCGTATAAGGCCTTTTCATATCCCTCAAAACCCTGTTGGATCCCGATTGGGCGGAAATGTGGAAATGCGGGCAAAGGTTCTCCCTCTCTGCGAATAATTCTATAAGATCATCGGTGACGTGGGTTGGTTCTATTGATGAGAGCCTGAACCTGACGTTGGGAAACCTTTCGGATAGTAGGGATATTAGGTCCGTTAAGCTTTTTCCCCATTCCTTACCCCAATCCCCTATCTGGGTTCCGGTCAAAACTATCTCCTTTGTGCTTTCCGCTAAAGCTTCCGCATCCTTAAGGATCCTATCAAGGGGTAAGCTCCTTGATTTTCCCCTTGAGAACCTTATGGAACAGTATGTGCATTCAAAATCGCAACCCTCCTGCACCTTCAAAACCCCTCTAGTTCTCCTTATGGAAACCAGGGGTAAAAACTGTTCGTTAAACCCAAAGTGCTCTAAAACCTTTTCAATAGACCCCGAGAAATCCGCAACCTCGTAAGGTCTGAGTTTCGCGGCGCATCCCGTGTATATAACCTCCTTCCCAAGATCCTTATAACGCCTTACCGCCCTCCTACTCTCCCTCTCCGCTTTATGCGTTACAGCACAAGAATTTACAATTACTATATCCGCCTCCTCTGGATTTTCAACTATCTTATACCCCTTCCTTAAAAGGGCGCTTGATAAATACTCGCTATCGTAATAGTTCGTCCTACAGCCGAAGGTTTGGATGAATACCTTCATCTCTTTATTTCTTGAGATTTCTTCATAGCCTCAAGGAACTTTTGAGGATCCTTTGGGGGTATAGGTTCAAGTTGGACGGCGTTATAAGCATCTTCTTTTAGGTAAGTGTTCGCAACCCTCTTTATATCCTCAACCTTAACATCCGAGATCTTCCTTGGGTAATCGTTTATCTTCCCCGGATCCCCGTGTATTATCCAACTCCACCCCATCCTCATACCCAAACCCAAAACGCTTTCGGTGCCATTCACAAACCCAACTATGGCGGATTTCTTTACCCTGTTTAGAAAAGCCTCATCTACCCCCTTCTCCTTTATCTCCGCCAAGTTTTTGAGGATTATCCTTTCAACCTCCGAAAAGTCCGAGTTGGGTTGCAAATTAACCCAAAACACCATAATTGATGGGTCTATACCCTCATCAACCCAAACGGAATAGCTTGAAGCCTTCCCACCCTCAATGAGATCCTTATAAAGTTTTGAGGTCTTGGAGTTCAGATAGCTTGAAAGTACCTCCAAGGCGTATATATCATCGTTTTTCCCCTCGGGTATGTGCCAGGAAATTGCCAAGATCTTTGAGAATCCTTCCTTTTTTACCGTGGCCCTCCTTATCCCCCTCTGCTCGGGCTCCTTTGTGCCAAGTTCCGGAATTTTCCTTGGTTCGTATTTTCCGAAATACTTCTTAACCATTTCGTAGATCTCCTCCGCCTTCACATCCCCCACAACTATAACCGCAGCGTTGTTTGGAGCATAATATGTGTCGTAATACCTCTTTACATCCTCAAGGGTTATTGAGTTTAAATCGCTCATCCAACCTATCACGGGATGCCTGTAGGGATGGGCTATAAAGGATATCGCGTATAGTGCCTCGTAAACCGTGCCGTTGGGCGTGTTCTCCGTCCTCCACCTCCTCTCCTCCTTTACCACTTCCCTCTCCTCCTCAAAACCCTCAAAGGTTAAATTCCTCATCCTATCCGCCTCCATGGCTAATACTTCCTCCACCCTGTTTGAAGGTATAACCGCATAATATGCGGTTACGTCCCTTGTCGTAAATGCGTTATCGGATCCGCCCATCATGTCTATTATCTGACTATAATCCCCCTTTATTCCTTTGCTGGGCCTGAACATCATATGTTCGAGAAGGTGGGAAATTCCCGTTATTCCGTAGTTCTCGTTCCTTGAGCCAACCCTATACCAAACCTGTACCGTTGCGACGGGGGAGGAGTGATCTTCAACAACAAAAACCCTAAGGCCGTTATCAAGTTTAAAGGTCTTTATCTCAACGGGTTTTATTGTTCCCACAATCATAAGCATAATCGCTTATTCTAAGGCGGATTTTAGGATCTCAAGGAATTCTCCTGCCATCTCCTCCTCACTTTTGAAATCCGAAGGGTAAAGGGTTTTTAAGTATAGCAGTCTCAGATCCCTCTTAAATAACCAATTCAAAGCTTTCCTCCAAACCCTCCCCCTGTTCCCCCTTATACAAAGGACTATTACCGGAACGTTTTTGTCCTTTGAAAGCTTAAAAGCGCCTATTTTCACCTGTGGTAGCTTGTTCCTACCGCCCTCGGGAAATATACCTATGTCGTATCCCTCTTCTATCAAATCGTACGCCCTCTTGAAACCCTGAGGCAAGGGAAGGCCATTGAAGAACCTTAAAAACGAGCCGAAAATGGGATTTTTAAAGAGGTTCCCGTGTCCCAAAAAGTACAGTTCCCTATCCCAAAAGGCGAGAATGAGCGGGGGATCTATGTAAGAGGAATGATTTGATGTAATTATTACGGGAGTGTTGGGAAGGTTGAGGCTTTCCCTGTTTAGGAATTTTGCGCCGGTTAAGGTTCTAAATAGAAAATTTAATACGATCCGGGCAAAGCGCCACCTAAGGCTCTCCCGCATAAACATCTATGGGTCCATCCCCCACGTAAAACTGCTTTATTATCCTTCCGGAGAAGTCGGCGTATAAAACCCTATCGTTATCAAAATCTGTGATTATTAGGGTGTCCCCCTTAACCGCGCAGGAGGACGCGGAAATATCGGAAATTATGAAACCTTCCCCCCTTTCCACCGCCCAGTTGAACTTATAAACCCCACCATACCACCCCACCAAGAACAGGTACCCACCCCTTGATATGCACATACCACCCAGATAACCACCCACAAAGAAGCTATCAACCCCATCCGAGATCCTGTAAAGGTAAGTTTCCCTTCCGGAATAATCCCCCGTGGAAAGGACGTATATTTCCCCATCCCCATCCAATATAACGGATTGGGAGTTTATTCCCGTCCTGAACGTCCTTATCGTGTCAAAATTAAAAACGTTGTGGAGCCAAAGCTCCCCCCTCATATCCGAATAGTAATTTGTGCATGCTACAAAGAGCTTACTTCCCGAGACATATAAACCCTCCGGATTTCCGCAAGTTCTAAACTCCGAAATCAAACTTTTCCCCCTAAAGGCGATTATCGTGCTTGTTAAAAAATTGCTGACGAAAAGGGTATTGTTTATGTAAGAATATGCCAGGGAGTAAGGGTTCCTTCCATCCCCCACCCTTAACGTCTCAACCTCCGCGGTTGTGGTTATATACCTAAATACGGTATTTGTTCCGGAATTTACGATAAAAACCGTATCACCCACCTTTAATATTTTGTTTGCCCAGAGATCCGCAAATATAACCCTTCTTGCGGAATCATTTAGGTACCAAAGCTCGGGCGATAGGGTGGTTAAAACCCAAACCCCACCTTTCCCCTCAACTATCGCGTTGATCCCCTCACCCACATAAAACCTTTCAACGCAACCGTAAAGGAGGAAGAAAACGCTAAGATTCCTCAAGCTTCTTAACGACAACATCGCTCACCACCTTAGGATCGACCTTACCCCTAAGATCCTTCATTATCTGCCCAACAAAGAAACCCACAACCCCCTTCTGTCCCTTCTTATACTTTTCCACCTGCTGGGGGTTGTTTTTAACGAGCTCATCAACGAGGCTTTCAAGGTCTATTTCAACGGGTTTTGGTGCCTCTTCTATGAGCCTCTCAAAGGGAACACCCTCAAATATGTTCTTCTGTACCGCAACCTTTAAGTATTCCTCCAAAATTTCCCCCTTCTCCACTTTTTCCAAAAGCTTACCAAACCCCCAAACATCAAAATCCCTTAAGGTTTTCCCCTTCTGATTCAACCTCCCAACTATTACATTCACCAAATACTCAGCCCATCTTTTTGGATTTACACCCCTTAGGGAATCAAAGGTTTGAGAAAGCTCAAGATCGTAAGCTATTATCTTCGCAAGATTTTTGGGGACGCCCAAGGAGATATATCTCTCTTCCTTCTCCCAGGGCATCTCTTTTATGAGAACTTTCGCCTCCTCAATTGTCGATTCATCCACGAGGAGAGGGGGTATGTCCGGCTCGGGGAAGTACCTATAATCGCTCTCCGTTTCTTTGGTCCTCATAGGTTCCGTCTCCTTTCCGTTCCACATCCTCGTCTCCTGTACCACTTTCCCCCCTCCCATTATTATTTCGCTCTGCCTTTTTATCTCATACTCTATTGCGTCCGCTATAGCCCTAAAGGAGTTTAAATTCTTTATTTCAACTTTCGTCCCAAAAGTTTCCCTTGATGCGCTTATGGATACATTCACATCCACCCTAAACTGGCCCTTCTCCATATCCGCGTTTGAAATTCCCAAGTACCTGACCGCGGATTGTAGGGCCCTTAAAACTTCCTTTGCCTCCTCCGGCAAGGATATTTCCGGGGCAAAAACTATTTCAAGGAGTGGTATTCCAGCCCTGTTGAAGTCCAAAAGGACGGTACCATCTTCAAGGTGTAAGGATTTTGCGGTTTCCTCCTCAAGGTTTATCCTCTCTATCCTCTTCCCCAAAATCCAGGCGTTCCTAACAATGGGAACCGAGTATTGGGTTATCTGATAACCCTTTGGAAGGTCCGGATAGAAGTAGTTCTTCCTATAAAAATGTGAAACCCTTGATATCTCACCCTTTAGGGCAAGGCCTAGGGATACCGCAAAAATAACGGCGGTTCTATTGGGAACGGGTAAGCTTCCAGGATGCGCCAAACATATTGGGCATACAGCAACGTTGGGCTCCTCCCATTCCCCCACCGGGCAGGGGCAAAACATCTTACTTTTTGTATTAAGTTCAACGTGTACCTCAAGCCCTATTCTTGGGAACATCCTCAAAACAGGAAACCACCCCCTACAATTATGCTCAGGAAAGGACCTCCCGCGCTTGCTATGGGACCTTCGGAAACCTCCCTATCCCAAACCTTCCATCCCCCACCCAAGGCATGGGAATATCCCACCTTTAAACCCAAACTCAAACCGTACAGGGATACATCCCCCTGAAGGGAAGCCTTTATTAGGTATGAACCCTTTGAAAACTTTGCGGTTCTTGGGGGATTTACAAAGGCGCTATCAAAGCTCCCGGAATAGTCCTCTATTAACGTAATGTTTATTGAACCACCGCCTATCCCCAAGATCCCGTAAAAGTTGAACCTTTTGTTTGAATAAAGGAGATAACCGATATCAAAGAAACCGAAGCTTCCATCTATGCGTGCGGTCCTCTTGAGGGAATCGCTCCTAACACTTGCACTTATGAAGTTTCCCCCCTCGCCCCCAATAAGAACTTTCTTTATCACACCATAACCTGAACCCCCAGTTGATACGAAGTACCCTTTTAGTTCGCCGTACCCATTATTCTTTAGGTAATCTGAGAGTTCGGAAATTTGGGGGAAACGGAGGGAGAGGTTGAAATGCCCAAATCCTCCAAAGCCCAATACGGATATTAAAATGCTCATCATACGGGTATTTTAAGGGGGACTATTCCAAGAAGTACCTGTAGTATCCCTTTAAAAATTCCCCCGCCTCTTTTTTCCCAAGCTTATAAGCCCTGTAACAACACTCCGCGGAGAGCAAACCTTCCGCCTTAGAGCATATTATGTAGTATTCTTCGGCGGCCTTTTCTTTCTGGTTCTTCCTTTCAAGCATAACCGCAAGGAGATACCTGTCATAAAGGGTTCTAATTTCTAATTTGACCTCCCTGTTCGTTAAAATTGAGAGGTAGTTTGAGGAAAAGGCCCTTTGGTCAGGTATCTCATCCCAGATCCTGTAAAGAAATAGGGCCTCAGGGTCGTTTAATCCAGCGTTTAGTAGGGCGTTCTTGCAACCCCCATCCGTGGAGCATATAAAGAGGGCGGAAAGCAGGCTCATAAATACCCCCTTCCTACCATCCAAACCTTCCAACCTTCCATATCCAACCCCCTTAATATCCCCACGGAGTCTATAATAACGGGATTTTTAACGGAATCTTTTACTTTCTTCCAATCTATATCCCTGAAATCCTTCCAAGCGGTCAAGATCAGGACAACATCGGAACCCTCAAGGGCGGAATACGGATCCTGGAATATCTCCACATTTTCAAAAATTTTCCTTGCGTTATCCCCGCCCATTGGGTCGTAGGCCTTCACCTTTGCCCCGAGCTTGAGGAGGCGGGTTATTATGGGTATCGAGATTGAGTTCCTAACATCATCCGTATTTGGTTTAAAGGTCAAACCCAGGACGCTTACGGTTTTCCCAATGAGAACACCACCCAAAACCTCCTTTACCCTCCAAAGGATCCTCCTCTTTTGAAGCTCGTTCCTCTTATGTATTGCCTCCAAAAACTCGGCGGAATAATGGTTTTCCTCCGCCATCCTTATAAGCGCCATAAGGTCCTTAGGGAGACAGGGGCCACTATAACCGGGCCCCGGTTGCAAATATGCCCTCCCTATCCTCGGATCTAGCCCTATACCTTCAGCAACGGTGAAAACATCCGCACCCATAGCCTCGCATATACCCGCTATTTCGTTTATAAAAGATACCCTCATTGCCAAAAAGGCGTTTGATGCGTACTTTATAAGCTGGGCGTCCTTTATTGATGTAATAATCTTGGGGGCGTTTATCTTCTCATAAAGGGACATTATCTCCTCCGCTATTTCCTTTCTATCTGCACCCACCACGATCCTGCTTGGGTTCAGGAAGTCGTATATACCCGTCCCTTCCCTTAAAAACTCCGGGTTATAAGCAAGCTCGTAATCTATACCTTTTCTCCTCCCCTCTACCTCAAACACCCTCTCAAGGGCCTCAAGGCTCCCTATGGGCGCCGTGCTCCTTATGATTATTATTGAAAAATTTTTAAGGTTCCTCGCTATGTTCCTCCCCGCCTCCAAAAGCTGGGTTAGATCCGCGCTCCCATCCTCGTCCATAGGGGTATTCACCGCCACGAAAATATACCTTGAACCCTCAACGGCGTAAGATACATCATCCGTAAACTCCAATTTCCCACTTTCCAAAGCGGATCTTAAATAATCTTCAAGCCCCTCCTCAAAAAACGGGAGTTCCCCTCTTTTGAGATTCTCAACCTTCTCTCTATCCTTGTCCATCCCCACAACCCTATGACCCAAGCTTGCGAACCCCACCGCGCTAACCAACCCCACATAACCCGTACCTATTACCGCTATTTTTCCCATAACCCCAAATTCTACCGTAGAATTTTATCGTATGCGGAAAGTTTTGTTGGTGTTATTACTTTTGTCTTGTAGGTATAGGGAACTACCTGAGGAACTTTTCATATATCCCATAAAGGAGGGGACAATTTGGTATTATGAGGAGGATAAAGAGGGTAGTGATGTACCGTTGGATTCCCTAATAGTTTTGAGGGACACAAACTATACGTTTTTAGGTAAAGTTTTGCCCTCCTGGAAGGTACAAAAGTCCCACGTAAGCGCATCTCAGGGATTTATAATAGACACCAACATAACTTTTATTTACAACAACACGATTATGGAGGTTTTGCCCACCAAGGGACTTTTCCCTGATAGCATACAATATTACAACGACAGCACGTGGGTAAAATTTAGATACAACGAGGATTCGGTCGTAGTAACTTGGCTCCCTTTGAAAGTTAAACCCGGAGATAAATGGGAGATGGCGAGGGGTTCTGGGACGGTCATATACGGAAGCTTAGTTTGCGATATGAGCATAACCGTAGATGCGGAAGCGGTAGGGTATGAGGATATAAAATACAAACCGAAAACGCCTAACTTTTTGGGGGATAGCGTGATATATAGGGGGGATTCCCTATTCTTTGAGAGAAGTTTGAAGGTTGAATATAAGGTAAAAACCACAATGTGCTCAATACCTCTGGAGGTTACCCTGCTAACGATTTGGTGGAAAAATGGAATAGGGCCCGTTAAAAACGAAGCCCTCGCTTATCCCAACAATCTAATAACATATCTTGTGGGTTGGATAAGGCCTTAAAGGGGGAGATATTCAGGAAGACCATACATATTTTGGCTTATCCGTATGCGGTTTTGTTATTTTCGGCTAAGGAGGACATAATTTCCCTTTTTGGTTTAACTTTCCTTATAGTTCTCGTTGATTTTTTGAGGATAAAGTTTAAGCCATTAAACAGGTTAATTTTTCTTCTGTGGGGAAAATCCATAAGGGTACACGAGAGGAGAAACTTAAGCGACGCTTCGGTTATGGCCTTTGGTATTTTTATAAATGTTCTCATATTTGGGAAGTACGCTTTGGTGGGTTTGGCAATTTCAATAATCGGGGATGCTTTTTCCGCCCTATTTGGGAAAGTTTTCGGGAAGAGGAAGCTAAAAAATGGTAAGTCTATTGAGGGTTTTATTGCATTTAACTTTGCGGTTTTTATTTTGGCAATTTTAAGCGGTGATATGTTCCTACCCGTTCTCCTTGCGGGATTTATAACATCCATCTTTGAACTCTTTTCCGTCCCCTTTGAAAATCTTACCTTAGGCCTTATCTCAAGTTCCACTTTCTTTATTTTACAACGAACCTTTTGGAATAATTACACCCTTCACCCCTTATAAAGAGCCAATATACCCCCCTTTTCAAACCAAATCTTTCCCCAACTAGATTTAGCTCACCCTCATAAACCCTCCTTCCCAAAACATCAAAAACATAAAACCTACCCCCCCTACCCCTAACCTTTACCTCACCGTTAGACTGTGATATATCGTAAAAACATCTTGGTAGATCCTCTATATATGCTACGTTATCAAATGTTAGGGCAATGCTGTCAATTTTAAATTTTGCGCTTCCGGCAAAGTTTGTGAAAATATCTATCCTATACTGGAAGGCAAGCCCGAGGGAAAGATCCGGGTCAAAAACCGCGCTATCAACCTCAACCCATCTACCCCAAGATGTACCGTCACTTTTCCTCGCGTACACCTTAACCCTTTGCCCCGCAAGATCCCCATATATCCTTATGCTTCTCAGGGTTTTCCTTTCCGGCAGATTTATAACCGGTGAAAGGTAGCCAAACCTGTTTCTTCTGTCGTAAATATTTCCAAAGATCTGGACGGATAAATTTCTTGAAGCCTTAACGGAATAAAGGTTGGTTTTTATTGAGGTATCAAAGAACGTTGGAGACCCAATGTTCCAATATATGCTTGAGCTATCTATCTCCTTCCTGGAAGAAAGAATATCGGGTTTCCCATCCCCATCAAAATCCATAACCAAAATCCCGTAATTTGTACTTGAAGGTATTACGAGCTTGTTTGATTCGGAAAAGTTTCCACCGTTGTTAAAGTATATCGTTATCCTACCGTTCCTCCAGTCGGAAAGGGGAGCCTTCTCACCAAAAATTACATCCACCCACCCATCCCCATTTATATCGTAAGCCTGGACGTTCCTGCAATCCCTTAAAGATAAAAATTCATACTTGTTGAATGGTGAATAACCCATTTCGTTTCCCCACATAACCACCCCATAACCGTAAGCGCACCCTATTATGTCTAAATATCCGTCGTTGCTTAGATCCGCAACCGTGGCACCATAGGTTCCTATGGAATCAAAGGGACTATCCTTGAAAAATATCGCATCAAAAAACGTTGAATCGAAGCCGTATCCAAAGTTTTTATATACCCTAGGTGGGTATATGGGGGGAAAGTATCCTGGGTAGTATAGATTGCCGACGAAAACATCTAAAAATCTGTCCCTATTAAGGTCCGCCGGAAAAACGGGATGCGTACCCGCCCCAGGCAAGCAAACCCTGTTTGAATCGCTCCAACCCTCATTGGATCCCCAATATACCCAAGAGCATGCCAAAAGGTTGGAAAAATCGTAATCTCTCCAAACCCCAGTTATTATATCCAGATAACCATCATTGTTAAGATCCGCAACGTAAGGTGTTTCGTTTGATGAGGGGAAAATAGTATCCACATTTCCCATATTAAACGGGTATCCGAAGTATATGAAAGTCGGAAGTAGGGAAGTTCTTGGGGACCTATTACTCATTGTTCCCATAACGAAATCCAAGTTCCCATCACCATTTATATCCCCCACCCAAACCGCATCAGTACAAAAGCTGTCTATTATCTCCGCAAATTGGAAAGTTCCAAAGGAAAACGTCCTATCACCATTGTTGAGGAAAATATGCGCGTAAGGATAACCATAATACCATTCGGAATTCATAAGGAAAACATCAACCTTCCCGTCGGAATTAAAATCCAGATCGTTCCCCAATATCCTCAACCCGCCGTTTATCCAAAAATGTAACCCAGGCTTCCAAAATATGGTATCCGTATTCGAAAAATAAACCTCGTACCCCCTCCTAAAGTCTGATGTATCTAAGTTTATAAACACCAAGGGCTCCCAAATCATTTGTTCAAGAGAGCATTTTTTGCCGCCTCGTTTCTCGCCTCCTTCTTATTTTTACCCCTGCCCCAAAATACGCCATCTTTTATCTTTATCTCCGCCACAAACTCCCCGTTCTCCTCATAAAAAGATACCCTTATTTTCCCCCTTTCCCTCTTCCTTAGCTCCTCCCAATAGTTCCTAAACTTTCCCCTGTTCCTTTCAAGGGCGGGGAAAACCTCCTCCTCCAAAAATTTGAAAGCACCTTCCAAGCCGAATTTTAGGTATATAAGCCCCGTAATAGCCTCAAGCATTGAAGCGTAAATGTAATCGCTAACTTGGTTCGTGTTTGCCACCAAAAGTTCCTTTAAATTTAGCTCTTCAACCACATAGTATAGAGCCTTGTTGCTTTTGTATTCCGATATCATAGCGTAGATTTCCTCGAGATTTCCCTTATCGTAAAACTTCAGAACTAGGTAAAGGTTCAAAACCGCATCCCCTATCAGGGCAAGCTTATAGAAATCCCTATTTCCCAAAGAAGAATGATAAACCGCCTTTTTAATCTCTTCCCCTTCTATCCCCTCAAGGAACCTCAAGGGATAATTTTAACGGCGTCGGTTGTATAATACCCGTTTGAAGGAGACGGTAGAGTTTATATCAAACTTCAAGAAAATAGCGGTAGTATCCCACGAAAGGCCCGACGGAGACGCGGTGGGAAGCGTTCTTGGGTTTGTAAATTTTCTGGAAAAAAGGGGATTTGAAACCTTTGGAGTTCTGAAGGATGGGGTTCCGCAAATATTTAGGTTTATAAACGGATGGGAAAAAATCGTGAATTTTCTACCAGATTCGGATATTTATATCTTGGTGGATGCGAGCGATTGGAACAGGACGGGATTTGAAAAGCCGGATAAGCCCATAATAAGGTTTGATCATCACCTAACGGGTGAGAGGTATTCGGACAAGGACATTCTTTTAAACGGCTATCCAAGCGCAACATCGGTAATTTTGGACTTTTTGAGATTTTGGGATGAAAGTTCCATAGATTACGATGTCGCTCTGCCCTTATACGTCGGGCTTTTAACGGATACTGGAGGTTTCAAGAATAGGGAAGGCACAAAATCCTTTGAGGATGCTATATATTTGGTGGGGAAGGGGGTGAATCCCAAGTGGGTTGCGGAGAAAGTATTTAGAGAGGTTCCCATTGAGAGTTATAAGATCTTATCTTTAGCCTTAAAAACCCTAACCGTTGTGGATGAAAAGATAGCTTATATAATAGTTAGGAGGGAGTTCTTTGAGGAAACGGGAACGAACAAGGATCACAGCGAGGAGTTTGTAGAATATCCCCTGTCGGTAAAGGGGGTTATTGTTGCCTTTAAAATGGAATGGGATCCGAAGGGTTATTGGAAGGTAGGTTTGAGAAGCAAGGAGGGGGGGCCAAACGTTGCAGAGATCGCACAAAAATTTGGGGGTGGAGGACATTACTTTTCCGCAGGTTGTAGGATCTTTGGGTCGGAGGAAGAGGTGTTAAATGTCCTCATTTCCGAGATCAAGAAACATTTATAAGCAGTTTCCAAACCTCATAAGTCTCAGTAGGGTAATTTTTGGAGCTTTTCTCATAAATTCCCTCCTCCATAAGGATCTCCGTTTATTCTGGCTTTCCTTATTTTTAACATTCGTTTCGGATGCCTTGGATGGTTTCTTAGCCAGAAGGTTAAACGCGGTTTCCGATATTGGGAAAATTTTGGATCACGTCATAGATAAGGGGTTGATTTTATCCGCCTCATTTGTTTTGAGCTTGCTATATGACCTGCCCAGATGGGTATTTTTTTTGTTGCTAATTAGGGAAATTTTAACCATTGTGGTTGCCCTGTACTTTAGAGTGAAAAGGGGTTCCTTCCCTTCCTCAAATCCAATTGGTAAGCTCTTTGGACTTTTCTCAACCCTCGTTTTAATAACCTTCTTTTACGACCTTGAGGTGAAATTCATTATTCTGTACATAGCAGTAATCTTTATGTTCGTATCATCGCTTGCAAACCTTATATCTTTACGAGCTTAAAATTCTCTATGCGCTTTTATCCCTTGTTCGCGATTTTTCTTCTTTGGTTCATCTTCTTCCTTCCCATATTTCAGGGTTCAACCCTTTTTGACGATACAATTGAAGAATTTTATCCAGCATTTTATTTTTTTACGGAAAGCCTGAAGAAAGGGCAAATACCCTTTTTTAACCATCACCTCTTCTCCTCCTTCCCCTTCCTAAACGAACCCCAATATCTCGCACTAAATCCCCTATTTCTACTTCGCCACCTTTTTGGAATCCTAAACAACTCCCTTTACGCCTATAACCTATTGGTTTCCCTAAACTACCTGCTTTCCCTAATTTTTGCTTATCTCTTTTTTAGGAAAAGGTTTGATGAAGGGATTTCGCTTTTCGGATCGGTAGTTTATACATTTTCTATGAACCACATTACCACCATAGTCCATCCCCACGTATTTG
>Ga0079992_132498_pt1 | contig 18059 bp, 5 predicted proteins | sample FaiFalFF_MnMetaG_3_FD_69197 | JGI IMG/M metagenome (GOLD analysis project Ga0079992, IMG submission 69197) | Freshwater microbial communities from Yellowstone National Park, Wyoming, USA - Fairy Falls B (FF_Mn_B) MetaG (SPADES assembly) (version 2) | ecosystem: Environmental > Aquatic > Freshwater... | reverse complement strand
TTCAAAGAGTATGGAGTGTATATTGCAACTTCATTTTATTCATATGATGAAAACACTCATGACAGAATAACTCAAAAGCCGGGTTCATTCAGAAAAACATTAGAAGCTATCAGGAAGGTTTTGAGCAAAGGAATAGATGTCAGGGTGGGAATAGTTATTATAAAAAACCTCAACAATCAACATATAAAAGAGACGATAAGATTCTTGCAGAAATTGGGAATTAAAAAAACAAGCATAAGAGTTGACAACATAAGAGAAGTCGGGACAGAGAAAACATGCGAAGTTGAAAATTCATGTCTCCCTGGAAAAGCATGCTTTTCATATAACGGATATGTTTTTCCTTGTATATTTTTTAGAAACATAATATTGGGGAAGTATCCGGAAGATAGCTTTGATAAGATTATGAAAAATCTCAGGAAATTCTGGGTGCAGAAGATATTTTCTGACAAAAATATAAGAACCGCAGAAAAATTCATGTCAAGATTAGAAATTCCACAGGATTTAGCTAAAATTGGGAGGATACAGTGAAAAGAAAAAAGGAAAGGAAAGAAAATGAAGTGAAAAAAAAGATGGAAAATAGGGATAAAAAGAGAACAATTGATATTCTGAAAAGGAAACTTTTGAAATTAGGGATATACTCAGCTCCAATTATTTTGAGCGTCTCCATACCGGATATAAAGATTCAAGCTGCAACACCACCAGGGGATCCGGGAGGGCGTGGAGACTTGCCTGCTCCGCCAATCAGGAAAAAGAGCATTATAGAGCAAGAGAAAAATGAGAATGAAAAAAAGAATAACAAAAAAAGGATAAGGATTAAGTCAATTTACGAGCTCTATAAGAACCCATTCAAATCCCCTTTCAAGAAATCTCCTTTTGTGAGGAGAAAAGAAGAAGAAAGGTAGAAAACAAAACGGGACGGGAACATTAATCGTTTTCGTCGTAATTTGCATTATTTCTCAAATTCTTTCTAAAATACCATTCCTTTTTACCATTATTCGTCTGTTTCCCAAAATTAAACAGTCTTACATATCCGCTTAAATCTCCGAATACTACATCCAATCTACCATCACCATCTATATCTCCGAAAGCAGGTGACATGGAACTTGCCAAATTATTCCCCAAAAAGTATGGGCTACCTTGTGCCTGAATTCCATCTGATTCAAAAATGTAAAGCCATCCATCTTCTGTTAGAACAGCTATTTCTTGGGAGCCATCATAATCAAAATCTCCCACCGCAGGCGCAGAAGATGGGGAACCCGAAAATTTTCTAAACCACTTGACATTCCATGTGCTCCCATTATCGGAATTTATAACATAAATATATCCCCCCTGCTCATTAAGATCAAAACGAAAAACTGTAACAATCAATTCAGTGTATTCATCATCATCAATATTCGCCAGAACTACATTTCGTGGATAATATCCAATTAAATTATTCCCGTTCTCATCTCGAAGCACTAATGACCACTTTAATGTCCCGCCCAAAGTGTAAGCATAAATTGTAACAGGATTTGTTGTCCCAACAACAAAATCTCGTGTGCCATCTTTATCTATATCTCCTATGGATGGCGATGACATCCACTGCGATGACCCTAAATTTATCTGCCATACAAGATTCCCCGATGAATTTAACTTATAAACATTACCATTCGTATCTGTTATCAAAATTTCCGCTGATGTTCCTGAACCATTCACAGTTGGATATGACCTTATCCTCTGACCTACATCATAATACCATTTCAGCGTTCCATTCCCATCGTATGCGTAAAGTCTATTGCATGGCTCAAATGTTGTGAAGAGAATTTCGTTCTGCGTATCAAGATCTATATTTGCAAGCGTTATAAATCTTACTTTGCAAGTCACAGAAATCGGAAATCCTGACTTTACATTACCAGCTGAATCAAAGGCATAAACTTGACCTCCATCGTTTACAACAACTATCTCAGCTCCTGAAACTCCATCTATATCACCTATTGCGGGAGGTCCAAAAATTGCAGAGCCTGTGCTCTTTGGCCAACCCGCCTTTACTGTGCCATCTGAGTTCAGAACATAAACTTGACCACCTCTTGTTAATATAACTATCTCTAATTTTCCGTCGTCATCAAAATCATATAGCTTTGGAGATACCCATATCTCTGCTCCTGTTCCTAACCTTACTGGCCACGAACTTTTCTCTACCGCAAATCCCCTATATGGATGATCATCTAACACACCGCCACCGTTTCCATTCCCACTATTTCCAAAGTCAACCCATGAGTATGATGCCTGTGGCTCTCCAAACGATATCGCATATAACTTACCTCCTTCTGTCCCTAAAAATACAACTTGCCCTTTCATCTTCACTGGCGCAGTTATAGAACCTGAAACCCCAAACGAACAACTTGGACTACCTCCTCCTATGCTTATTGAGTATAAAGTTGAACCTGAACCTGCAAATACTGACTTTTGTGATAGTGCAGCTGTTGACTTCACCGCACTACCTGTTGAATATGACCATAGTAAAGATGGAGTTGTACCCGTGATGTCCTCTTTTATTGCATAAACACTCCCGTTATCTGCTCCCACAAACACTGTCACCTGCGAACCATAAACATAAATAACCGGCGATGACCTTATCGCTGAACCTATGTTATAACTCCATACAACCGTTCCTGTCGCTGCTACCTTGTACAATTTCCCATCATCCGCTCCAAAGTATATGTCTCCCTTCGGTCCCAATCCCGGCGAGCTCTTTATCACAGGAGTACCCGTGAGAGTGATGTTCCACTTATCAGAAAGGTCAAGTCCAAATGCATAAGCTTTTCCTGCCTCTGTTACAAAATATACTGAACCTCTTATTGCATCTATTGCAGGTGCTGTGCTTACTGCTCCTGATACCTGCTTTGAACTCAATATGCTCAAAGTCTTGCTTAATACAAATACCCAGCCCGTCGTCGTCCCCAAATATACTTTACCATCTTTTACTGCACACCCTCCTACTACACCCCCTAAATCTCGTGTCCCTATCAGGTTTCCATCACTATCCACAGAGTGGAATTTACCATCTAATGTCCCTACAAATATAGTTGTCCTCTGACCTTCATAAGATGCACACAAATGCGATGAAACCGCTGAACCTAAATTCTTCAACCACCTTATATTCCCATTCATAACATCCACAGAAATCAGATACCCAGTTGATGTCCCTACATAAACACTACTATCGTCTATCACTGCTGATGTTGTTATACCACCTCCTATCCCTCCGCTCAAATCCACATTCCAAATTGTACTACTACAACCAGAAATAATACTTGCGCACGCTACATTTGACCACGATGAAACCCCCTCGCCTGCCTCCGTTCTCACACGATAACAGTATGTTCCTGCTGCCAAGCCTGAATGCACATGCGTCGTTGAGTTCGGAGATTTTGTCGTAAGCAATACCCAATCCGTATCAGTACCCAATTTCATCTTCTCTATCCTGAATCCTGTCTCTTGCGTTGATGAATCTTGCCAGGTGAGTTTTATTGCATCTGAACCTATTACCTCTGCAACAAGTGGAGATGGAGAACCCAACGCCATCCAACATACCTCTCCTGCATACGATGAGTATTTGCTCACACCTTTCTTTGCCCTAACCTTAATACAATATGTCGCCTCCTCCGAAAACTCCTTTGTCCAATACTCTGTGTTCGCTCCAGTCAAATCTACTGCCCAGCTTGTGCTCTCTTCCTTCCTTATCCATACCTCATAACCTGTCTCTACCCCAGATCTATCTTGCCAGTGTATCTCCAATGTCCTCAAAAATGCCCCTGATGTCACTGTAAGACCTGATGGAGCATACGGAACTGCCTCTGTGCTTATTGTATTTGAATATCCTGATTCCCCTCCGCTATTGAACGCTGAAACCTTGAACCAGTAATACCTACCTTCTACAAGTCCCCAAATCGTTGCACTCGTCACATTCGCCCCCATCGTCGCTACTTTCGTAAATGTTGAACCATCATCTGACCTCCAAATCCAAAATCCTTCCTCTCCTGATGAGTTATCTACCCATGTCAGAACAACCGCTGATGACACCGACGATGACATCTCATCATATACACTCAATCCGCTCGGCGCATTTAATCCAGGTGTTGTGCATGAAACATTTGAATAACTTGAATAAACTGGACCTTTCTTCGCTCTCACCCTGTAGCAGTTTGATACTCCATCAACATATGCTGTGTCTTGGTAATTTGTAGTATTCGGACCCAAAGTCGCTATCTGAATCCATCCTCCGTTGTTCACATTCCTCTCTACAAGATAGTTCTCTTCAGCAGATGAGTTGTCATTCCAGAACACTCCTATCGCTGTCCCTGAAAATCCTGTCGTCAATCCATCAGGTGCTACAAGCTCTGTCGTCTGGCATGCTACATTTGAATATCCTGAACTACCGTATGAGTTGTATGCCGTCACACGATAGCAATATGTCGTCCCTTCTATCAACCCGCTATCTTGATAATCTGTGTCGTTGGCGGGTTGCGTCGCAATAAATGCAAAGTTTGTGCATCCTTCTCCCTGACATCTCTCTATTCCAAATCCTTCCTCGTTATCTGAATTATCTTGCCACTTTATCACCATCGTCGTCGCTCCAACATAAACTATTTGAAGGTCAGAAGGTGTGTTAGGTATAGGAACATCTGGCGTCGTCGCTGTTGCCTCATTTGAATAATCTGAATACACCGTCTCTGAACCCACTGTTTTGTACGCCCTCACCCTGTAGCAGTATGTTGTTGTCTTCATAACAGTTGTGTCTTGATATGTCATAGTCCCTGTTCCGGGATTTGCTCCCAAAGATGCAATCTGGGTCCATCCACTCACATCGCAGCTCCCACTTACATACCCCGTCCTCTCTATCAAATATCCACTCTCACCAGCTGAGTTATCAGTCCATGTGAGGTCTATCCTATTATATGCAACTGCGGTCGCTACCAAAGATGTTGGTGTTGCAGGCTTTGTCGTCTTGCAATATGAATCTGAATAAGATGAATATCTGGTTATTGAACTGAAAGTTCTTTTGTTCCTTACCTTGTAGCAGTAAGTCTGCGCCTCCGAAAGCCCTGTATCCTGATAACCCGTCACATTCGCAGGTAGTGCAGCAATCTGAGCAAAACTTGTGCATCCTGAACCCTGACATCTTTCAACATAGTAGGTATCCTCCTTTGATGAGTTGTCATACCATGTCGCTGTCAGCGATGAGCTTGAAATTGTTTCAACTTTAAGTCCTGTCGGCGCCGCTGGATACACAAGGTCGCATGCCTCATTTGAATAAGGTGAAACAGAATTTGATGTGTATGCAGTAACTCGGTAGCAGTAATATGTCCCCTCTGATGCTGTCGTATCTGAGTATGTTGTCGCATTCGCTGGCGCTGTCGCCAAGAACGAATATGTCGCAGCTCCCTCCGGCTTCCTCTCCACTCCAAACCCTTCCTCTCCCTCTGAATTATCTTTCCATGTGAGATCTACCTGTGATGTTGATGAAGCTTGTGCTTGGAGATCTGATGGTGCACACAACCTCGCTCCACCTGTGTTGAACCTATCTAACCTGAACTTCGGATATGCTGCTGATGATGAAAGCGGTGATGTCCCTGAAACCGCATATAAACCTTTCGTTGAACCTATATAAATATTCCCGCTCGGTGCTATCGCTGGTGATGCCTCATTCGCTTGCCCTGTAAGCTCAAACTGCCATGAAACCAAAAATGAGCTCCCCGATCTCGTCAGCGCCCACAAATATCCACCCGCAGGCGTATTTGAAGCCACATAAACCACTCCGGAATCTGCTATCGCTGGCGATGATGTTGATGCCCCTCCAAACTCCATCCTTGATACAACCTGCAAGGTTCCTTTATCCAGAGCAACTATCGCACCTGCTGATGATATTACGCTCACATATACATAATCTGAAACCGCTGGGGATGACCTTACCTGCGTTCCTGCTCCAAAACTCACACTCGCCAAAACCCCACAGGTTGTCTTATTTATCTTCACAAATTGGCCATTATCTAACCCTACATAAATTCCTGTTGAATCAACAGCAGGAGATGACCTTATTGTAGCCCCAAGCGCAGCAGTTGAACAAACCAATGTAAATGTGCTCCGTGAAAGTACATAAACCCTCTGGTCATCTGCCGCAAATACCACATTGGCACCATCAATAGTTGCTGATGTGTATATCGCTCCTATATTGCCAGTAGATGGATATCGTCTCAAAATTGTTCCATCTGTTGCTCTCACAGCATAGAACACCCCTCCCGTTGTCCCTACATAAACCTCTCCATCATTTGATAATGCCGGCGATGCCCTAATCTGACCTCCTAAAAGCAAATTCCAGTTTATATTACCATCAGTCGCCCTCACAGAATAAAGCCTTCCATTATCTGCCCCGAAAAATACATCTCGCTCACATGTTATCGCTGGCGATGACAATATCGGAGAACCTATATTTACCACCCACTTTTGGCTCCCATCTGGATTTATCGCATAAAGTTTCCCATCTGCTCCTCCAAATATTATAGTCCCATCCACATCTATCGCTGGTGTCCCCGTCACTCCTCCCGGAACAAAAATCTTGAAAACCTCTGAACCTGCTCCATAAGTTGTTGCTTCTGCTATATTTGAATATCCTGAATAAACTACTCCTACATCTGAACCGGATTTATATGCCCTCACCCTGTATCGGTAAGTTGTGCTCGGGCTCAAACCTGTGTCAGTAAATTCTATTGTGTTCGGGGGTAAATCTGCAATTTTGACAAAGCTTGTGCATCCTGAACCCTGACACCTCTCTACCTCATATCCGCTCTCACCAGATGAGTTATCTTGCCATGTCAGCTTTATTGATGATGCTGATTGTGGCTGTGCTGTCAAGCTTGATGGGTCATTCGGTTTTGTTGATGCTGAAACAACATTTGAAAATGACGAAACACCTGTATCATTCGTCACCCTAACCTTATACCAGTATATCGTCGCCTCCGCCAAACCCGTATCAGAATATGATGTTGAGTTCGCTGACAAAATTGCAACTCGTGAATAGGTTTCTCCATCTGATGACCTCCATACCTCAACCTTGCTCTCCCGTGTTGAGTTATCTTGCCATGTGAGGTCTATTTGTGAGTTTGAAATTACAGTCGCCCCAAGTGATGATGGAGCGCACATAGGAACAGCAGTTGATGTGTTTGAGTAATTTGAATATCCATACTCGTTGAATGCCCTTACCCTGTATGTGTAATAGACATCACAAGTTGCAGTTGTGTCCTCATAATATGTAACATCAGCTCCGACTGAGGCTATCTCATAAAATGTTGCACCCTCTGGCATCCTCTCTATCTTGAACCCTTGCTCTATTGCTGAGTTGTCTTGCCACCAAAGATTTACCTGTGTTGATGCAACCGCTTGGGATGTGAGATTTGATGGTGCATCCGGTGGTGAAGGAGGTGGAGCTGGTGTTGTCGCCTCCACTATCCCTGAATACAAAGAGTATATCCCTGCGTCTGAAAATGCCCTTATCCTATACCTATATGTCGTTGATGGTGAGACCGGCTCATCTATATATGAGGTTGAATTCGCTGGCATAGTCGCTATTACAGAAAAAGAAGTGCATCCCGCTCCTTGACATCTTTCAACATAATAACCTGATTCCTTTGATGAGTTGTCATTCCAGTAAACTTCTATCCTCTGGTAGTTCACGGCTACCGCATTCTCTCCTGTTGGCTTATGTAAATATGTCGTAGCAACGGAGGTGTTTGAGTATGCTGACTCATTATCAGATGAAAATGCTTTGACCCTGTATGTCCATGTCGTCGCCTCTGGCAATCCTTCATCTAAATAAGAGGCTGAGTTCGCTCCCAAAGTCGCAACAACAGAAAAAGATGTGCATCCTGCTCCTTCACATCTTTCAACATAATATCCAGTCTCCTTTGTTGAATTATCTTGCCATGTCAGTAAAACCTGTGTTGATGACTGTGGTGATGTGTTCAGACTCCCCGGTGTTCCTAACTTCGTCGTACCACACACTGTCAGGGAGTAGTTTGATGTTATTGTGCCTCTATAAGACCTCACTCGCCAGCAATAATTTGTATTCTCTGAAAGACCTGTATCTGTGTATTGAGTTGTTCCAGCTGGAAGGTCTGCAATTTGTGTAAATGGTCCTGTTGAACTTGTTGCCCTCTCAACATAAAATCCTTGCTCAAATATTGTGTGGCGAGTCCAAGAAAGATTTGCAGTTGAGTGCGACAGAATATTAACAGAAAAGTTTATAGGTCTGCAAAGCCCTTTTACCCTACCATCTCTTTGAGTGTTCCCCTTGAACTGATACCAAACGGGTTCTTGTGGTGGATATGCATCCGTGTTAAAAGCATATAAAAGCCCATCTCCTCCGATTATATAAACCCTACCAGCATCACCAGAAATTAGGGGAGAAGACCTTACAGTCTGAGTTTCCATACTATAAAACCATACTATGCTTCCTCCTACAACTTTGTGTAGCCTTGTATTTGCTGCAAACCATACATTTCCGTTCCTATCCACAGCAGGGGTTGAGATTGCAGGTCCTGTTGTTTGCAGTACCCAATCAACTTGTGAGTCATTACCTAAATCTCGTATCCTGTAAAGTAAAGCGTTTGAGCCAGATGTTGCAGAAACATAAATAGCATCATCTTCTCCTATCACAGGTGATGGGATAAGGTCGGTCAGTGAAAGTGAGTAAGGAGCGGTGCTCAAAGTTCTGAACCATTTCAAGTTGCCAGAGTAATCAAGGGCAAATAGCCTTATTTCCGATGTGCCGCTTTGAGCGGTAAAATAAATATCTCCTGTGCAAGATATAGCAGGAGAACCCCTCACTACCCATCCACTCCCCACAGTGTATGACCAATGCGGATTTGCAACATCATTCAGGGCATAAAGTTTTCCATCATCTGAACCAACATAAGCCCTGTCTTGAATATCTATTGCAGGAGATGATATAACAGGTCCTCCTGTAAGATAATCTCCAACCCTTGCACAAGCTGCACCGGAAGAAATAACAGTTATGAAATTATTATTTGAGCCAAAAATAACTCTGTTAGATGAGAACAAAGACGGCGATGACCTGATAACTCCCCCTCTGTTATAATTGCACTCAACTGTACCCTGGTTAGGTCCTGAACTAAATACTTTGTAAAGTCTATTATTCTCCGCACCAGCTATAACATAACCTTCCGGACTTGACGCAGGTGAGGAGAAGATGTTCCCAACATCCACTGCCCAGATTGATGTCCCATTATTCCCATTATCTCTTATTGCCCTGAATCCTCGTGGATCAGCTGCTGCTGTTCCCCAACCCGTTGTAAATATTCTCCCGTCATGCCCTGTGGAAGGAGATGAGTAAGCTGTTCCAGCTCCTGCAACCGCAAATGTCCATGCTACCCCTGCGTTCGGCGTCGTACCGCACCTTACTTCTGACCAATCTGATACTGCGTCTGATTTTTCTGCCCTCACACGATAGCAATATGTCGTGTTCGCTTGCAATCCCGTATCCGGATAACTTGTCGTATTCGCAGCCAAATTAGCTATCCCAGAAAATCCTGAGCATCCTGCCCCCTGACATCTTTCCAATTTGTAGCTCCCCTCATAACTTGAACCATCATCCCACGAAAGGTTTATCTGGGATGGCAAAACTGGGTTTGCAAAAAGACCTGTCGGTGGTGAAAGAAGCGTCACATAAACCACATTTGAATATTGTGATTGCTGACCACTTGCCCATGCATATACCCTGAACCCATATGTCGTCTCTGATGTAAGACCTGGCCAGGTATAATCTGTCGCATTCTGAGGTAGAACCTCGGTGACTTTTGTTGAAAAATCACAACCTGCTCCTTCACATCTTTCCACAACTATATTCTGCTCAACAGATGAATTCTCATTCCACCAAAGGTAAGCTTTCGTTGAACCTACACCAAAAACCTGCAAATTCGTAGGCTCCGCAATCTGAGTTGTAGTCTCTACCACATTTGATGTCCCAGAATTACCTTGATTGTTATACGCATAAACCCTGTACCGGTAAGTTGTGAGCTCAGATATAGTTGTGTCTGTGTATTGCGTGACATTTGCCTGTGCAATAACAAATGTGACTCTGCTTGAAAAATCACACCCTGCTCCCTGACATCTCTCAACAACAAATCCTTCTTCATCTGTTGAGTTATCTTGCCATTTTAGTTTTACATATGTTCCCGTCGTCTCAACAACTTGAAGTGAAGATGGTGCGGCGGGAGGAGTTGATGGTGGGTCAAGAGTTGTTGCTGACACTTCTTCTGTGTAAGATGAAAAAACTGTTCCTTTGAATGCCCTCGCCCTATACCAGTATGATGTTGAAGGAGAAAGCCCTGTATCAACATACACTACTTTTGACCCTGAACCTGAACTCGGACCCAAAGTTGCTATGACAGTCCAAGTACCAGCCTGAGTTCTCCTTTCTATCTTAAATCCTTCCTCTGTTTCTGAGTTGTCCCAAAATTCAAAAGTAATTTGTGTATGTGAATTAGCAGTTGCACTGGGTCCTGTTGGAGCTTTCGGGAAAGTCATCGCACAACTTTCGTTTGAGTAATCTGAACAATCAGTCCCAACACATGCTCTCACCCTATAACAGTAATTTGTCCCCTCTGAAAGTCCTGTATCGTTGTGGCTTGACACATCTCCCGGGGGGACTGGTATTTCAGAGTACGCTCCACCTGAGATTGCTCTTTCTACCCTATAAGAATCATTTGCTGCTGAATTATCTGACCAGGAGAGGTTGATTTGTGAGTCAGAGGAAGCAGTTGCATTCAGACCGGAAGGAGCTTTCGGTTTTGTCCTTATGCAAACAGTATCAGAGTATTTGGAATAGATAGTTGTTGCTCCGATAGTTCTGAAAGCGCGGACACGATAGCAATAGACAGTGTATTCGCTCAAAAGAGTATCAACAAAAGTCACTGTTGAGCCGTATCCTGATGCTGCGCCTGTTGAGCCGATTTCAGAAAAAGAGGTGCAACCTGCATCCTGACATCTTTCAACTTTGTATCCTGACTCATAAGCAGTTTTGTCAGTCCACTGAATTTTGATTTGAGAATCAGAAATTGCAGAACCTGTGATTGATTGAGGAGTGCAGAGATGAAGTCTTCCTGTGTTTGAGTTATCGTGCTTGAACTTCGGCCACGCAGCATCAGCCAAACCAGATGAATCTTGATCTGATGAAAAAGCCTCCAATCTACCATTTTGTTTGGATACATATAATATCCCATCAGGTCTTAAAGCAGCTGATGACCAAACCGCAGCATTTGGTGGCAAATTAGAACTTTCCGCAGTTCTTGATGGATCATAAACGACATACATGTTGTTGTCCAAGTTTCCAGCCCATACTGAAAGATTTTGCGAAACAGCTGGTGAAGCTTGAAAATCTCCTCCTGCGGCAAGATACCATCTTCTTGTACCGTTTGTAAAGTATGAATGGAGACGATTATTTAGTACAGCTCCAAAAAACAGTTTATCATCAACTATTGCACAAGATGAAAGCTCAACTGTGTCAGCATCTATTATCTGGAAAGAGGTCAGAACAGCTCCTGTTTGTGGGTCAAATTTCCTGCAATATGTGTCCAAAGAACATATCCATATTGTCCCATCGCAGTCAATTGATGGTGTCGCACGCAACCTCCCAACTTGCGTTCCCCACTTTATCGTCCCATCCGGATTTACTGCATATAACGCCCCCGTCCCTGATGTCGGATAATCAACTGCTACATATATCACACCATCTGGTGCTACAACCGCACTTCCCCATATATTGCCCTCTCCCCCTATCCTGAAACTTACTGGGAAACCTCCTACCTGCGCCCCAGATGAACCTATAAATGCATAAAGCTTCGCTTGACCATTAGAGGTCACATATACCCTACCATCATATGATATAGTCGGTGAATTATAAAGTATCGTATCTCCGCTATCCAACGGCGACCACCACCTTGATGTCCCATTCGGGTACACCGCAAATACTCCCGCCTCTGATGCCACATAAACAGTGCCATCATCCCCTATCGCCGGCGATGAATACGATGGATTACTCATTCCGGTACCTATTGAAAATGTCCAAACCGATGTTCCAGCTCCCCCGTTATCCCTTATCTTTCTCAAAACCGCTGAATATGGCGCAGCGTTATTTGATGTAACATAGTATATCACCCAGTTCGCTCCCTCCAAAGTTATTGCAGGCGATGACCTTGATTGATTCCCACCACCAGGGTTATATGTCCAGGCTCTGTTTATAGCAAAAGGAACGAGTTCTCCTTGTGGTTCTTCTGAAATTTGAGGCTTTTCTTGTGTGCCAGTTATTTTTTCTGATGCTTTTTGTGTTTGCGCATATCTCAAAATCGCCTCCGCATCCAAAAACACATATCCCTCTTCTGTCTTCGGTCCAGATAAAATCGCTTCCTTCACATCTTTTGCTGTCAAATCTTGTCTCATCCCCCTCACCAACGCAGCAACACCTGAAACTAATCCTGCCGAAAGTGATGTACCCGTCGCACTGCAATACAACTGAAATCCCCCACATGTCGTCAATATATCTTCTCCAGGCGCTATCACCTTTACAGCTGGACCCCTTGATGAAAAACTTGATAGCTTTTTGTTCTTATCTGATGATCCAACTATTATTATATTCGGAAATTCTTCTTCAAGTGGTGCTCCTACTCCCGACCATATCGCATCCCATCCCGAGTTCCCTGCTGCCTGCACAAAAACTACATCCGAAAATAGTAAATACCTGAAAACCGGCTCAAATATCCTTGTCTGCTGCTCAAGTACATCCCAATCCTCTGGTACATGCACCGATGGCTCCCTTGACCATCCTAATCCCCCTGAAAAGTTTATCACCCTCGCCCCTCTGTCCGCTGCATCTAACATGTATCTTATCAAAGACATAATTGAGCCTTCTATCTTATAAACTATCAAAGATGTTTCCCAACACACTCCTGCTATCCCCTTTTTGTTATTCCCTCTTGCTCCTATCACTCCCATCACCTGTGTCCCATGGTCTTGACTTATCTCACTCTGCGTTATCTCCTCATAATAGACTACATTTCCTTCAAAATCCTCGTGATTAAGATTGAACCCAAAGTCAATAACTGCAACTGTGACAGATTTTGAGCAAGTTGCAATATCCCAAGCTTTGGGGAGGTTTATAAGTTCTGCCCAATATTGCTCCTGAAATTTCGGATCATCTGGAATTGTTTGCATATTGAGAACAAAGTTGGGAGTTGCAACCACAACCTCATCATAAGATTGAGCAAGATTTATCTTTTCCCTTATCTCATCATCTGTTTGAGCTTGAAGCTCAACTTGGACTATTCCCAAAATTGGCTCTCCACCTATGATCTTACCTCCAAGTTTAGAAATTATCTTTTTTACTCTCCTTTCTGATGTTTTAGGTGAGAAAGCAAGGAGAATTTGATTTTTTGCCAATTTCAGACCAGTTCTTTTATCTTGGATAATTTCTCTTGCGGGTTCAACTTTATCTGGGATAATTTTTGCGTACTTTGGAGGTTCAATTGGAGGGTAATGACGAGGAATTTCGGAATCAGCATGAAAAATCTGTCCCTTCACTACTTTCTTTTTGCAAGAAATGAAGAAGGAAGAGAAAGAAAAAGAAATTAAGAGAATAGTGATAAATAAAGAAAGAAAAGAAGGAGAAGAAAAATATCTCACACCTCCGTTTTTCATTTTCACATTCTCCCTTTTTTATTTCACATCTTCAAATTTATTTGCAATCTTTTTTTTCTTTTTTGTTTGCCTCTTTTTGTTTTATATTATAATCATAATTTTTGAGTTTTGTTATTTTTGAGCAAATTTTTCTGAAAAAAACAGACCTTTGTTAGCGTTATCAACAATTCTTTCTGATTTTTGTTTTTTCCTTTTTTCTCTGCTTGAAAATTCAAGGGATTCCAAAGGGGGGTATGGAAAATGAGGTTTTGAAATTTTTGTTAGCTATGCTAAATATTCTGTTTTCACTATTATCTTTGTTCTTTTTTCTGTTGATTTTGAGAAATGTCAATAATTTTGTAAAGCAAATTCTTTATATCTCTTACATCGTTTTCAATCCTTTCTACTCGTGCCTTTATTTCTTTTATTTCGGCTTTCATTTCTGCTGTTTCTACCTTTATATTTGCTAATTCCTTTCTTATCTCTTTGTTATCTTCTTCTATTTTTTCTATTCTTCTTACTAATGAATTTTCAAGGGAATCTATGCGTTTGTTAGTGTCATCTATTCTTCTGTTCAGGTCATTATTTATTTCGCTGATTCTTTTGTTCATGTCATCAATTCTTCTGTTTATGCTATAAGTAGCAAGTGCGATAAAGCTCCCGATAACTCCTGCTGTTCCTATTATTATGCTAAAAATTTGTAATCCATCCATAGCAATTTTATTTTAACTCAAAAGTTTATTTTTTCATTTTTCCATCAATTTTACTTTTCACTCTTTACCTCTGATTTCTTTTTGCTGGCTTTGAGATATATCAATAATTTTGTAAAGCAAGTTTTTAATATCTCTGACATCATTTTCAATTCTTTCTACTCGCGCTACTATTTGTTTCATATCACCTTTCATTTCCGAAAGTTCCTTTCTTATTTCTCTATTATCTTCTTCTATTTTTTCTATTCTTCTTACTAATGAATTTTCAAGGGAATCTATACGTTTGTTAGTGTCATCAATTCTTCTGTTCAGGTCATTATTTATTTCACTGATTCTTTTGTTCATGTCATCAATTCTTTTGTTTATGATATGAGTAGCAAGTGCGATAAAGCTTCCGATGACTCCTGCTGTTCCTATTATTATGCTAAAAATTTGCAATCCATCCATTTTTCCGACTTCCTTTTCGCAATTTGTTCCCCCATCCTAAAATCCTTTACAATATATTGATTTTTTTGTTAAACTTTATTATTAATGGAAAAGATGAGAGATAATGCAGAAAAAATAAAAGAGATGCTGAATGAGCTTGCTTATAATCTTTGGTGGTCCTGGAATCCCCCAGCAAAAAGACTCTTCCGGCTAATAAGCGAAATAGTGTGGAAAGAATCAAAGGAAAATCCCGTAGCCATAATAAAAAACGAGGAATTAGTTGAAAAAGCAATAGAAAACAAAAATTTTGTTGACCTCCTCAACTTCACATATTTGCAGTTCAAAAAATATATGGAAAGAATAACAAAGTACACAGTTGATTTTCAAAAACCTGTTGTGTTCTTCTCAGCTGAATATGGACTGCACCAATCTTTACTAATATACGCCGGAGGTCTCGGTTTTCTCAGCGGAGATATACTCAAAGAAAGCTCCGATATAGGCTTACCTATGATAGGTATAGGCTTTATGTATCCACAAGGGTATGTCAGACAAAAAATAAGGGTAGATGGATGGCAAGAAGATATATTCCTTTCCAACTCAAAAGACGCCATGCCAGCTCAAAAACTACTTGATGAAAATGGAAATTGGATAAAAGGGAAAATTGAATATGCAGAAGATGAAGAAATCTACTTTGGAGTCTGGATAGTAAATGTAGGAAAAACAAAACTTTATCTTATTGATACGAATGTTGAAGAAAATACTCCCTGGAACAGAGATATTTCATCAAGATTATATGTTGCAGATAGAGAATTAAGACTCCGCCAGCAATTTACTCTTGGGTTCGGAGGTATTGCTATACTTAAAAAACTCGGAATTACTCCCGGAGTTATTCACATAAATGAAGATTATCCAGCTTTTGCACCGTTAGCAAAAGCAGTAGAAATGCTAAAGGAAGGAGAGAAATTTGAGAACGCAATTGAAAAAGTAAGGGAAATGACTTTGTTCACAACTCATACACCTCTGAGGGCAGCAGTAAATACATATCCGTTTCATATGATAGAAGAACATCTTACTTTTTTAAAAGATTACGGAGTAAATATGAAATGTATTTTTGATCTCGGAGTAAATCCCCTGAATCCATCGGAAGGCTTCAACACAACTTTGATGTCTATGCGACTTTCAAAATTCACAAATGCTGTGAGCAAAAAACATATGGAAACAACAAAAAAAATTTGGGGACCAATTTTAGATGTTATAGCAGAAAAAGAAAAAAGAAAAATAGAAATAGATTATGTGACAAATGGAGTTCATATACCATCATGGCTATGTGCATTTATAAGGAAATTACTTGACAAATATCTGAGCCCACATTGGGTTGAGATGCAAGATGAGGAAAAAATATGGAAACTTGTAGACGAAATTCCAGATGAAGAACTCTGGCAAGCTCATATGGAAAACAAGGAGATTTTGATAAGCCACATATTAGATAGAGCAAAAGAAAGCTGGCTGAAAGATAAATCAGAGCCAACAGTAATAATAGCAGAAGGAGTTTTTCTTGACCCAGATGTCCTCACAATATGCTTTGCGAGAAGAATGACAGGATACAAAAGACCAACTCTTATTTTCCACAATCCGGAAAGGCTCAAAAGAATTCTAACAAACAAAAAAACTCCGGTTCAGCTGATCTTCGCAGGAAAAGCTCATCCCGCAGATATTGAAGGGAAAAAAGCAATTCAAACAATTTTTAATTTCGCAAAAAACCCGGATTTTGAAGGGAACATAGCTTATGTTGAAGACTACGATGAAGAATTAGCTCATTACCTTGTAAGAGGAGTTGATGTTTGGCTCAACAATCCTATCCCACCACTTGAAGCTAGTGGCACAAGTGGAATGAAAGCAAGCATAAATGGAGTTCTTCACCTCTCTGTATTAGATGGATGGTGGATTGAAGGATATAACGGAAAAAACGGATGGAAAATCGGTGATGAAGAAGATGCAAATTTACCACCAGAAGAAAGAGATAGAAAACACGCAGAACAAATTTACAACATAATAGAAAATGAAATTGTACCGCTTTACTATGAAAGGAACGAAAAAGGAGTCCCTGTAAAATGGGTAAAGAAGATGAAAGAAGCAATAAAATCTGTTGCCCCAAAATTTTCAGCACGAAGAATGCTAAAAGAATACATAGAAAAATTTTATTCAAAAATGATAAGGTAAAAAATGAACAATAAGAACATAATGAAAATTAGCAGACTTTGAAAATATCAATATGGTTCGACAGAAAAAATTATTTTTGCTTTTCTGGTGGCATATGCATCAACCTCTTTACAAAAATCCTCAAACCTCAGAATATGAGCTCCCTTGGACACTCATACACTCAATAAAAGATTATTTTGATGTTCCAGATTGGGCTGAAAGGTTTGAATTCAAAATGAGTTTCAATATTACTCCGGTTCTTTTGGACCAAATTCAAGAGTATTCAGACACAAAAAAAATAAAATGCAAACTTTTAGAAATCATAAAAAAAAGAGAAAACACAAAAGAAGAAGATGAGTTCGTAAAGAGGTTAGTAAAAATAATAACACCTTATCCCAAATCCAGATTGTTCCACACAGAAAAAACTCGTGATCTTGCATTAAATTATCTGATTTCTTGGTGCGGAGAAAATCTCAAAAAATCAGAAATAGTAAAGAACCTTTCCGAAAAAAAAGAGAATTATTCAGATGATGAAGTCAATTCTTTTATTTTAGAAATAGAGAAACACATAAAAAGCATAATTCCAAAATACAAAAGGCTCAAAGAAGAAAAAATAATATCGGTCTCAATTTCTCCCTATTACCACCCTATAACCCCTCTACTTTTTGATATTGAAGCAGCGAAAGAAGGAGGAATTGATGAAATTCCAAATATAGAGAGGTTCTTGTTTTATGAAGACGCAAAAGAACAAATAAATAAAGCGAAACAGAAATTTGAAGGAATTTTTGGAGAGCCTCCTTCAAGTATGTGGCCATCTGAGGGTGCAGTTAGCGAAAAAATGTTAGAAGAAATCTCTGATATAAAATTCATCGCAACAGATGAAAAAATACTTTTCAAATCACAAGAAGAAAAAAGAAAAGACAGAATCTATTGCAGATTCTTATTCAAAGATAAAATTTTTATTGTTTTCAGGGATACGGAATTGAGTGATCTCATCAG
>Ga0079992_132131_pt1 | contig 18061 bp, 24 predicted proteins | sample FaiFalFF_MnMetaG_3_FD_69197 | JGI IMG/M metagenome (GOLD analysis project Ga0079992, IMG submission 69197) | Freshwater microbial communities from Yellowstone National Park, Wyoming, USA - Fairy Falls B (FF_Mn_B) MetaG (SPADES assembly) (version 2) | ecosystem: Environmental > Aquatic >... | reverse complement strand
GAAGCTCTTTGAACCAGTCCACGATGGAGCTGACGACCCCGCCCACCGTGTCCCGCAACCCCCGCCAAGCGTCCCTGGCCGCGGCCAGAACGCCCTGCCAGGTGGAGCGAGCCCTACCCGCCAGAGCGGAGAACCAGCCCGTGATTTTGGCCCAGGCCCCACCGGCCGCCTGGGCCACGCCGTCCCAGGCGGACTTCGCCCACCCGGCCACAGCGCCCCACGCTCCTTTGAACCAACCCTTGATCCGGTCCCAGTTTTTGACGATGAGATAGCCCGCCGCGATGGCCCCGCTGACCAGCCACCCCCACGGCCCCAGCCCTACGAGGAGCCGCCCCGCCCCCGCAAGGACGCGAGGGAGAAACGTTCGCAGGATGCCCCACGCCCCCATGAGGGCCTGGAGAAGAGAAGTCTTCAAAGCGCTCCACACCTGAACCAGGGCTGGGCCAAGTTTGGGGAGCACACGCACGGCCCCAACCTTTAGGAGCGCCGCACTAAGCCGCAAGAGAGCACCAGGTAGGCCCAGGGTCAGGGTGTTGAGCAACTTCCAGGCGGCCGCCAACCCCAGGGCCGCTCCCGCCAGGCGGGTAAACCCCGAGGCCACCCCCGCCGCCTGAGCCTCGGTTTCTCCGAGGGGGCGCACCAACGTCCCCACCAGGGCCAGAATGGGACGCAGATAACCCCAAACCTCCCGCATGATGGCGAAGGCGTCCCGGACCCCGGTCATGAACTCCCGTACCTGTGCCCAGGCGTTGCGAAGGGTGGGCCCCAGCTGCCGGGCCCACCCCTTGAGCTGGTCTAGCCAGGCGGTGAGGGCGGGCTCCAGGGCTTTGGGGTCCGTGGCCTTGGCCAGGGGGCCGAATATGGCCTCCACGCCAGCCCCGATAACGCTTTCTACCTGGGCTTTAAACCGTTTCCCCAGGTCGGAGTCCGTGTCGGTGATGGCCACCAGGTTGCGCAACAGGTTCTCCAGCGGCCCGACCTGAATGTCCTTGAAGAACTCAAAAGACCGGCTTTTGAGGGTAGACCACAGCCCCGTCAAGGTTTTGGAAAACTCCTCCACGAGGCTGCCCAACCTGCCACCAGATATCGTGTCCCGGATGGCTTCCAGAATCGCCACGATGCCCAGGTCGGCGGATATGCGTCCAGCCTGTACCAGTTTTTGGGCTTGCTGGGCCGTCACGCCCAAGCGGGCGCCGATCTTCTCGTAGATCACGCCCAGCGGGGCCCCGACCTGGGCTAGCTGATTAAGCTCTTCAGTTAGGGTCTTGTTTCTGTCGCGGATCTGCCTAATCGCTCGGAGGATTCGGTCCACAGCGTCCTGTGAAAAGCCTTCCATGACCGACAGGTCGCCAACAGCCTTTAGAATGATGGGGATCTCCTCCGGCTTGAAGCGGGCGACGATTAGCTGTTTATAGGCATCCATCACCTGCCGCGTGGCGAACGGAGTCCGGGAGGCGAACCTAATGGCCTCGTCAAGGGCTTGACTGGCGGCCTCGCGAGAACCTAGGACGGTCTTGAGGGCCACCTCGGTGTTTTGCCGGAAGGTGACGGCGTCCAGCACCATCTTGGCCCCGAGGCCCACCGCCCCAGCCGTCACTAGGCCAGGGAGGGAGGTGATCTGACGGACGGCCCAGCCCGCCGTTCCGGCCAGTCTGCGGTAACCGGCCTCCACGGCGGAAAGGCCCGCCAGCACCGACCCCACTCCGGCGAGGTACAGGCGGGGCAAAGTCGTTCTGGCGCTGGCCGCCTTAACCCCTTCCAGGGACTTCTGCACCCGGGTCAGGTCCGCCACGGCGGCCCGGATGCCCGCCACCTGGGCCCTGACCCGGAAGATCCACTCCAGGGCGTTATTCATCGCTGGGGATGGTGCTCAGGTAGTGGGCGGCGGTCAGGACGGCCCCGGCCCCCGCCTCCTGGTCCCGGTAGCCTCGGGCGTAAGCCCAGAGCGCCCTCGCCGCCGCCACCAGGTCCCTCCGCTTCAAAATCTCTGCGGCCCTCTCAGCCGACGCGCTCCAGAAATCGGGCCTCCTCGTCCTGGGCCAGGGCGATGAGGTCGGCGGCGATCTTGACCACCAGCCCAGGGCGCTTGGCCACGACCTGGGAGAAGGCCCTCCGGTCCGGCTCCACCAGGCAGTCCATGACCAAGGCCTTCTGGGCGGCGTACAAGTCTGACCCGTCCCGGGCGCTGGTGGCCACGAACCGGCGGAACTCGGGCTCCTGGGGCGGCCGGAACTTGGCCTCACCCCAGGAGCCCTTAGCCAGGTACAGCTCCTCGCCCTCTAGACGCTCTAGGGTCTCCATGCTCACCTAGCCAGGGGGTTCTTGCTCCGAGGCCACACGTCCAGTGCTTTCCCTCTTAGCTCCACTACTATGGGCTCCGCACCCCTGGACACGCTCACGCTCTCGGAGGTAGGGCGGAACTGGCGGATGAGGTCCACGGTGGTCACGCCGTCGGTGTCAGCGTAGATGACCTGGATGTCAAACTCCCGCATCCGGTAGTTGTTGCCCCACTTGTCCAGGAGCTGGTGCCAAATGTCGGCGGGAAGCTTGACCGTCACCTCCACGGGCTCCTGCATGCCGGGGGTGCGGGCCACGGGCTTACCCCGCTTGTAAAGGTACTCCTCCTGGAGCTCCGGGACGCTGTACTCCACCTCGGCGTCCACGGGGATGGTCTCCCCGTCAATGATCAGCTCCACGGCCTGGTAGTCGTAGGCCTTCTTGGGATTCAGCTGCATTCCTCACCTCCTCACTTCACCGCCAGGGCGGGGTTCTCAAAGCTGATGGTCACGCTGATGTACTTGGCGTACCCGAGGGGCACGATGGCTATCTCCACCGGGAGGCGGCGGCTGGAGAGGACGTTCTCGGTGCGGTCCACCGTGACCCGCACCGCCGGAACGCCGTCCACTTCAGAGACCTTCCCCTTTAGGGCCGTGGCCAGCACGCCCCTGATGTAAGCCTCCACCTTTTTCGCGTCCCGGTCAGCGATGCCGCCGGTAGCGGGGTCCACCAAGATGGACTCGTTCACGAACCTGAGCCCGGCCTGGTACGCCACGGTGCAGGCCAGGTCCATCACCGACCTGTACTGGTCCAGCTCAAAGTCGGAGCCCGGGGGAGCCATGATGCGTCCCTGGGTGAGGAAGTGTCCGGCGTAAGCGGGGTAGGTGCGGGCGGTGGTGAAGCGGGCCGCGTCCAGCCCAGGCGTCACGTACTCGTCCCGGTGCAGCTTCACCACGCCCACCAGGGGACCGGAGGCCACCCGGCCTACGTCCTCCTGGGCGGGCCTGGCCGCCCGGCGGCCAGCCCAAAGCCAGGTGATAGGCCTGCGGTGGACGCGGCCCGTGAGGGGACTCGCCACCTCGGCGTAGCCCGCCCCCACGCCCACCCGGACGCTGGCGAAGTTGGCCCAGGCGGTGCGCAAGCTGTTGTCGTCTTGGTCCTGGGCCTCCAGCATGGCCCAGATGTAGCGGTGGGCCTGGGCGGCCTCCCCCATGCGAGCGTCCACGGCAGCAGCCACGGTGGGCGTGGCCGCCCCCACCACGTGAATGAACTGGTAGCGCAGCTGGGCCTGGGCGAAGAGAGCGTCTATAGCGGCGTTCAGGTCGGCGAGGGAGTAGGCGGGGGCGGTGGTGGTGAAGGTGTAGGTGTCCCCCACCTCAAAGGAGGTGCCGCTAGCCCCGTCCGTGAAGGTGAGGGTGATACCGGTGCCCGGGAGGGCGTAGGTGCCGCCGGAGGGGACGGCGACCTCCGGGGAGTAGGTGTCGCCTCCGTCCAGAGAATAGACAAAGGCGGCGGTGCCCCTAGCCCCGGCCCGGGTGATCCTGACCACCACCTCGTAGGCGTCGTTGGGGCTCCCGGAAGCCGTGAGGGTGCCCGTGCCCGTGCCCGTTTTCTGCACCGTGCCGATGGTGCCCGCCACGCTGGCGTTGGCCCGGACGGCGTAGACCAGCCCGGCGCCCTGGGCGATGGCCACGGCGATGGCCTCGGGCAAGGGGCCGCCCCCGAAAACCTCCCTGGCCTGCTTGGTGGACGTGATGGCCTGGACCTGGTTCACAGCCCCCTGCTGGGCCACGCCGATCTTGACGTGGACTCCCTCCCCCAGGGCGGGAAGGACGCCCAGGTTGCCATCCTGCACGTTGATGCTCACACCGGGAAGCTGCATCAGCGGATCACCTCCTTGAGGGCAGCCTCAACTGCCCGGTCAAACTCCATCTCCGTCACCTCCTGCCCCAGTGCCCACCCGGCCTTGACCCGAGCAGCGGCGAGGAGCCAGGCGGGGGTGCCCTTCTGGGCCGCCCACTCCTCGTGGGGACGGCGGACTTCCTCCTGCGTCTGCGTCTCCTTCTCCTTCGGCATATCACCCTCCTAGGCCACCGCACCTCTGGGCGATGGCCTCGAGCGTCACGTAAGTGCGCGTCTCCGCCACGGGCATACGCGCCCGGATGTCCAGAACGTAGGCTACCCCCCGGGAGATGGCCCCTCCCTCCTCCCACCTGCCTCGTTCCAGCTCCACCACCCCGGGACCGAACGTCCGGCGAAGGGCGGTGATGACCTCGGCTAGCATCCCCTCCACCTCCTCGTACCCCTCGCCCCAAAGCCAAAGCTGAAGTCCCACCAACCGGGTGGCCACGCTGGCGCGAACCTGGGGAGCGGTGATAGCGCTGGCGGGGGCGAAGTTCTCGTCTGTGGGCACCAGGACCAGCCGAGGGGGGGCGGCCCGCTCGCCTAGGGCGTCCGCCCCCAGGTAGAAGGGAATGGCGGGCAGGGCCGCTTTGAGGGCGGCGTAGAAGTTGCGGATCATCCGAGCGTCCTCCTCAGGTAGGCCTGGATGGCCTCGGCCATGTGGGGGGCGTAGCGGCCCAGGTCGTTCCCCTCGGGGAAGAAGGGGCGAGGGGGGAGGGTTACCCTGGCCACCGTTACCCACCGCCCCTTGCCGCCCTTCCGCCGCCCCCGCCCCCCGGCCAGGCGGAAACAGAGGGCGCGAGCCCTTTTGGGAACGATGGTGGCCCCGAACTGGTGGGGGGCGGCGTAGCGGACGTTGGTGCCGATGGCGAATCCCCAGGAGCCGGTGGCCCGCACGCTAAAACTCCTGCGGAGCCGGCCGGTATCTGAAAGGGTCTGCCCACCCTCCAGCTGGGCCCGGAGGGAGGGTTTCCAGGGCCGGCCCTTAGGGTCGGTGGCGGTGGCGAACCGCTCTTCCAGGGCCCCCAAGGCTCCCCAGGCCGCCGCCTTCACCACACCGGTCTGGCCCTTGGGCGTGGCCAGGTGGCGGACGGCGCGGATAAGCCGCCTGAGGTCGGCGAAGTCCCCGCTCATGGAAGCGCTCACGGCAACCTCCTAAGGCTGGTCACGGCGGCAAACAGTTCTCTACCCACGTCAATAGAGGAGTCCCGCACCTCTGGACTCGCCCCTCCGGCAGCCACCCGTTCCAGCCAGCGGATGGCGTCCTCGTAGCGCAACCGCAGCACCTCGTCCGCCCCCCGGGCCGGGTCGTAGCCCCGGACCGCCATGAGGTCGTAGGCGGCGATAGCAGCCACCGCCCGGGTCAGGGCCTCGTCCCATGCGGTGAGGGGCAGGACGTAGCGGGCCCGGAGGTAGGAGTCGGCCAACCGGGAGGCGGCCTTCAGCGCGTCCTCTATCGCGGACAACGAGACGCCCCTGAGGGCCCCCTCGGGCAGCCCCAGGCGGAAGAGGTCGTCCCGGGTGGCGTAGGTCATTCAGACTCCAGGGCCTGCAGAATCTGCTTGGCCAACTTGGACCCAATCCCCTTGATGGCGATGAGGTCGGCCTCGCTGAGGCCGCGGAGGCTTTCCAGCGTGGTGTACCCCGCGGCCAAGAGGGCGCCACGCCCGGGGAAGTCCTCCGGGATGGGCGTGGCACTCTCTTGGGCATTGGGGGAGGAGGGGTAGCGGTGGCGACGCAGTGTGCCTAGTCCCATACGCACCCTCACTGAGTGATGAGGCGGACCACAGGGGGTTTGGTGTGCTCCGGCATCCGGCTGTAGCGGTGAGCCACGTAGTAGATGTTGACGGCCATGACATCGGAATCCGCCAGAATATCCCGGTCAGTCTCAATCTTGGGCTCGCCGTTGTACCAAAGGGCGAGACCGCCCCGCAAGACGAACAACGTCACGTACTTGGTAGGGGTGCCGGTGATGACGGGAGCCCGGTCGGAGACGATAAGGGGCAGGCCCAAGACCTTGGGAAGGCCGCCCTGCTGGGCATCGGCGAACAGGGGCAGCCCGTTGGAGTCCTTCACTTTGCGAAGGTCCCCCAGCACCTTAGAGTGGACCACCACGGCGGCCACGTCCACCTGGGCATCCCCGAAGGCGTTCAGGGCGTCCACGATGGCGTCGTAGGTGATGGTACCCGTGCTCCGGTCTACCGTGACCTGTCCGCTCCCGGTAGCGTTGGCGACGGCGATGAGCGCCGCGTCAAACTTTCGAGTGGCGCCTTCCACCAGTTGGCGGGCCAGCTCCGCGTAGGGGTCGGCGTATTTGGCGCTCAGCTCGGCCCAGGTGGTCATCTCCACCGCCTTGCCCGCCCGCCTGACGGTGGCGGTCTCGGCAGTCATGGTGATATTGACTGGGGTAAGTGCCACCCCCTCGGCCACATCATCAAACTCCCCGATGGCATTGAAGTAAGGGACCTTCACTGTGTCCCCGCCCCTAACCCCGCCAGGCAGGGTGGGGGACTCCACCACCGCAGGAGTGCCCTTGAACGCCACCCGGTTGGGCCAGGCGGCCCGAACGGCGTCCGCCAATATCTCGGGGATGATTAGATGGCTACGGGTCGTCACAGCCATCTCACTTCCTCCTCGTCAGCGCCTGCATGCGCCGGTAAAGGTCAGGGTTTTGCAGGTAGATGCGTTCCCGCTCCTTGTAGGAGAGCTTGTTCCACTCTTCCAAGGAAAGCTCGTGGATGGGTTCCCGGACCCCGTCTCCCACGATACGAGGAGCGGCCTCCAGGAAGCCCTTAAGGGTCTTCAGATCCACCTCCCTGGCCCACTTCTCCAGGGCGGGGGTGAGCTTCCCATCGGCCTTGCCCCGGCGGATCAGCTCCTCCCGCTCCCGGGCCTCCCGCTCGGCCTCCAGTTCCCGGACCCGGGCGGTGAGGGCCTCCACCTGGCGGGCGGCTTCCTTCCAGGCCCGGACCACGCCCAGGGCCTCCTGGGGGTCCTCCTTGCCGGTGAGGGCCACCACTTCGGCCAGCCCCGCTCTGAGCCGGGCGATGGCCTCGAGGGCGGCCACCTCATCCTCTACACCTAGCGCCGTCAGAACTCGCGTCATTTTCGCCTCCTCGTCCCTTTCCCACGGGGCTTTCTCGCCCCATTGGTGGTAGTGTTGGGCGATGTGCCGCTTGACCGCGGCCACGTCCGAATCGGGGATGTCCACGCCGCCCCTGGCCCCCTGCAGGACCGCAGCGGCGGCAATCACCCCCCTTTTGTGGACCACCAGCTCTCCGTCCCGCACGTCGTGGTGGGGGAGTTTGTAGGACCCGAAGTTTTCAGGGTCAGACGCGTCGTACCAGGCGAAGGCCTGGCGGTACTTCTCCCAGTCAATGGTCTCCTTCTCCCCGGACCCGTCCCGGGAGGCCCACCGCCGCACCCGGGCGATGGCGGCGTCCGCGTCCCAAGAGCCGTCCACCACCTCGCCCCCTTTGAAGGGCACCGCCTTGGCCACCAGGGGCTCCATGCGCTTGGTGGCGGGCAAGTTGGTGAGGGCGATGTTGATGAGCTCCACGATGTGGCCGTCCTCCACCCGGAAGGCCGGAGAGAAGTAGCGGTACTCCCGGTTCCGCAGGAGCTCCAGGGCCCGAGGCGTCCACTCCACGTTCACGGCCCACAAGCCGTCCGCCCGAACTTCCAGGTCAAACCACCCCGCCGCCGGGGTGGGGCCGTTGGCCACGGGCTCCAGGGCCTGGTGCTCGTAGTCAATGGAGAGGCGGTTCCCCCAGTCCCGCCAGGCCTGGAGGACGCGCTGGGCGTCCTCGGGCGTGAAGTAGAAGACCCCCTTGGTGGTCTCCACCTTTCCGAAGGGGAAGATGCGGAACTCCCGCGGGATACCCGCGGGAATCTCCGTGGTGAACGAGCCTAGGACCCTCATGGCGGCACGAAAAATCCCCCGGGGTGAACCCGGAGGTCTAGAGTATGCCGATTCTAGCCGTAGCCTAGCACAGAGCGGGCTCTAGCGCAAGCCCCCGTTTACTTCCGGCGTGGGGGCGTGATAAGATAGGGCTAACCCACCGGGGTGGGCCTGGGTTCCCGATACCCCGGTGCAGGACGCAGCGGCTTCCAGGAGCCGGCTGCCAGCTATTTAGCGAAACGAAGAAACCCTTGCCGTTGCTTGTTGGTGTACATTTCATCGCTCGTTTCAATGAACGTGTACCCCGCCACCAACACCCCCTTTTGGAACTCCCCCACAAGCAAGACGTTCCGCAGGCGCTCGTGCTGGTAAACTTTGACGTAGCGCAGGCGAAACACCACGGCTCGCCCGTCCACCTTCCGCATGGGCACCAGCCAAATCTCCTCCGGGTTTCGCACCAGGTCTGGGAGCCAGGAAAGGAAGCGCTCTCGGCCATCGGGCTTCAGGTGGCGGAGAAACGCCTCGTCCAGGAGGACCATCATGCCCGTGGGGTCCTGGACGTAGAGCGGCACAGCCCCCCAGGCCCCCTCGAGGGCCTTCCTGAACCCCTCCTTCCCCGCTTCCTCCACCGTGGGCAAGAGGGAAGTGGGAGGGGGGTGAGCGGGTAAGCGCTCCGGGCGGCCGTAAGTCCGCCAGTCCGGGGGCGGGCCGATAAACGCGGGCTCCCACTGCCCCGGCTTGGCGGTGTCCGTGACGCCTCTGGCGTAAGCGCGTCCCCACTCGGCGAAGTCAGGGGCAAGGCCAAACCCTTGCTGAGGAGGCTCGGAAGGGGGTTCCTGGACCGCTCTCCTTCGCCTGGCCTCGGCCTCGGTGAGGGGCCTCACCCCACTGCGGCAGTTGAAGTGGAGGGGAGGCCAGTTTCGGCGCCACCACGGGTCATCGGCGGGCAGAACGGTGCCGTTTCTGGTCCGGCATATCTCCGTGGTGCGGCTGTCCAGGACGGCGTCGTACATGAGGTAGGGGTGGGTAGCCTTCACCTCGGGGTCTTGGAGCTGGGCCCAGCGCCCCGACTGGTAGGCCATCTGGACGTTGGTGCGGAAGATGGTCTCCACCCGCTGGCCGTCCCTCCTCCCCCAGGCGCCCTCTAGCTTCTCCCGTACCCCCTTCTTCCACTCCTCGTAGGGGGTGCCCTCTTCCAGCGCCCGGACCAGGGACTCCCACACCTCGGCCAGAAGGTCCAGGGAGGCCACGCCGGCCACGGTGAAGGCCCTCCGCCTGGCCGCCTCCTGCAGGCGGGCCCACTCCTCCTTGCGGAGGGGCACCCGGGCCTGGAACCAGGCGATGGCCTCCTCTGGCTGGGTGGGGTCAGCGCTGACCCGCCACATCTCGCACCACCGCGTACCGCCCCGCCAGTTCCGAGAGGAGGAGGGCGGCTTCCAAGAGGCTGGCTAACTCGCCAGGGCCGGCCTCGGGGATGAGTTTCATGAGCTTTTGGCGGAGGGCCTCGTAGTCCGAAGCTTCCTCCACAGCCTGGAGGACGGCGTCCAGCCGCTTGCGAAGGAGGGGCAAAGCCGCCCCGATGGCCTCGTCCGCCACCCGGTCGGCGTAGAGCTGGCCCTGCACAAAACCGCTGGAGAGGGCCACCCGGTCCCCGGAGGCCAGGCGCACGGTCTGGGTGGGGGCCTCCTGGGCCACCGGCACTCCGTAGGCCTCCAGGACGGCCCGGAGGTCCACCGGCGCCCCGGCCTGGGTGAGCCCCTGGATGGCCTGGGCCAGTTTGGCCAGGGTCTCGGCCTCCACCCGGCGGTCCTCGGGGGGCGTGGCGTCCCACTTGGGCCAGGGGGTGAGGCGGGCGGAACCCCAGTTGTACTCGGCCCACCAACGGATTACCCCCTCCCGCAAAGAAGTGGCGAGGGCCTCGGCGTCGGCCTCCAGGAGGTCCTGGCGCACCATGGCGTGCACCTGGGCGGCGGCGTAGGAGCCCCCTTGGACCTCGGTGGTGAGGTTCTGGCCCAGGACGGCCACGGCGATGGCCCGGTCCGCCCAGGCGATGGCCGCCTCCCGGCCCCGCCACACCTCTCCCGAGGGGGAGAGGATGTCCATCTCGTAACCCGGGGGAAGGACCAGCCCGGTGTCGGCCCCCATGTCTGCCAAGAGCCGGGCCAGGGCCTCCCGCTCCTCCTGGGCGCTCATCTCCCCAGCCCGAGCTACCCGCACCGCCCCCACCTCGTTGTCCCGGGCCCAGTACCGGGCCGCGTCCAGCTTGATGAGCCAGGGTAGGGCGAGGGCCCGCCACAGGCCCATCTCCCAGGGCCGCCTGGGGCCATAGGGGGTGTAAAGCCACCAGGCCCCCTCCTTCAGGGGGTGCCGGGGGTTCTCCCGGGTCCGCACGTACCAGCGCTCCTCCTGGGGGTCAAAGGACAGATTCCTGGGGTGCCAGGGCTCCAGGTGGGGGAGGAGCCTGTCGGGGGGTGCCGGGGCTCCGGGGGGGGGAGGGCCCCCCCCGTCTCCTCGCCCCCCCGCCAGTCCAGGCGGGCCAGGCCCACCCCCAGGATGAGTCCCCAGGCCACGACCTGGTAGAGGGCATCCTCGGGGGCGAAGCGGAAGAAGTCCAGCTCAAGGGCCCGGGCGATGGTCTTCCCCTCCCGGTCGTTGGGCCGCTCCACGGTGAAGGGCAGGCCCAGGAGGCCCCGCACCCGCACCCCCACCGTGGCCGCCACCCGGTCGTCCGCCAGCATGGCGCTCACCAGGTCCGCCGCCGGGAGGAGGTTTCCCCCCATGGCGGCCCGGGTGGCGTAGGCCAGGTCCACAGGGGCCCACTCCCGCCACCCCCACGGGGAGGGCTCCCGAACAAGGTCGCTTAAGCTTCGTGGATTCTTCGCCATATCTCCTCCAGTTTCGGCCTAGCCAAGGCGTACTCCACCAGGGTGGGGCGGTCGGCGTGCAGGAAGCGGGCCAGGTCTCGGGCCTCTGGGCTGCGCTCCTCCTCGGGCAGGTGGAGCTCCAGGACCTCCCGCAGGACCAGCCGCACGCGCTCCCAGGGGTACCAGCGCCCGGCCACGCGGATCCAGTAGCTCCCGGGCCGCCCCGCCACGGGCTCAATCCCCGCCTCCCGCCCGATTCCAGGCGACCCCGCCCGCCGCATCCGGCTCCTCAGCGCTCCGTGGAAGGCGAGGGCCCAGCGCTCCCGGGCTCGTCCGTTAGCTCGTAGGTGTGGAAGGTATTCCCGCAACGCTTGCACTCGTAACGCCTCACCAGCGCCACGTCCGGCCATACTCCCTCCAATCTTACAGGACCATGGGATTTCACTTCCCCGCTCCCGCACTTAGGGCAGGGCACTTTGACGTAAGGTAAGCGGATTCTACGAGGCATTATACACCACCCCGGAGCCCGCTCCAGCGCCCCGGCACCTTTAGAACCTGCCCGGCCCCCCTCGAGGCCCTCGCCGCGTCCAGGGCCAGGGCCAGGGCCATGACCAGGTCGTCGTGAAGCCCCTCGGGGGCGGAGTAGGCGTAGCCCCCCGAGGGCAGAGGGCGGGCCTCAAAGGCCCGCAGCTCGGCCAGGAGCTCAAGGTGGGGGTAGAGGAGGAGCTCCTGGGTTTCTAGGGCCGACTGGAGGCGCCCCACCAGGTTCTCCTTGGACCTGGTGTCCCGCCCGTCGTCCCTACCTCCGGTGATGCGGATGGGCCTCACCCGCGGCCACTCGGCCCGGATGCCCTCCCAGGCGGCGTCCCCCACCCCAGTGGCGTCCACGTGGGCGTAGGCCTCGTAGCGGGCCAGGAGGGCCGCCACCTTCCGGGCGGTGAGGGTGTAGGAGAGCCCCCGCCACCTCTCCACCCGCACCAGCTCCAGCTGCGCCCCCAGGCGCAGGACCGCCACGGCGGTGTAGTCCTGGCTCCGGGCCAGGTCCACCCCGGCGGCGTAGCGCTCCCCCGGCCTCGGGTCCTCGGGGCCTTGGAGGAGGAGGGCGGCCTCCAGGGCGTCCTCGCTGAAGACCCGGCCCTCGGCGTCCACCCACTCGGCCAGGATCTCCTGGCGGTAGCGCTCCCGGGTCATGGTGGCGGCCATGCGGGCCAGCTCCTCCTGGGAGAGGAAGGGGTTGCGGTGGGAGGGCTCGTGGAAGTGGGCCCACGCCGAGTCGTCTAGGGTCAGGTTCCAAAGCTCGTAGAAGGCGTTCCGCCCCTTGGGCGTAGACGCTATCCAGGCCGAGCCCAGGCGGTCCAAAAGGGTGGGGAGGATGGCCTCCTCCCAGACCCGCGCTAAACTAGGGGCGAAGGCGGCCTCGTCTATGATGGCGAGGTCGTAGGCTCTTCCCCGCCCTGGCACGTCTTTGGAGTCCAGGGACCAGAACTCTATGCGCCCCCCGGAGACGTAGCGGATGACGGGCTGGGGCCGCTCGGCGGCCCTGACCACCCCGGGCCTGGTTCGGCGCAAGAGCTCCTCGTAGGCCGGGGCCAGGAGGGAGTAGATGGGGGCGAACCAGCCCACCGCCTGCCCCCGCTCCGCCGCTGCCTGGGCCGCCAGGCGGAGGAGGAGCGTGGTCTTCCCCCATCGCCTCCCGCACCGGAGGAGGTTGAAGCGCCTGGCGGCCTCTACCACCTCCCGCTGGGCGGGGTGGAGGGGCGGAAAGACCAGGGGAATGACCCGCTTCACCCGTCCACTACCCTTAGTTCAACGCCCTCCAGGCTCACCTGCTCCACCCGCTCGGTGTAGCCCCGCTCTTTGCCGATGGTCTTTAGGACGAACATGACGGCCCAGGGCTTACCCTGCAGGGCGGCCTGGATGAGGCGGCTTTCCACCTCGTCCAGAAACTCCTCCCGGACCTCTCGCAGGAGGCCTTCCAGGCCGTGGCGCTGGATGGCGGCGTAGAGCCCCTGCCTGGTCACGCCCAGGGCCCTCGCGGCCACGGCCAGGACGCCCCGGGAAGCACGGATGGCCTCCTCCACCTTCTTCTTGGTCAGCTTCCCCATACCTCCTCCTGTGTGTCAAAACCAGTCAAGCCCGCTCCACCTCCTTCACCACCAGCCGCACCTTTCCTGGCCGCTCAAAAGGGCGCCGCTCCACGTACAGCACGGCCACCTGGTAATCGTCCTTCAGGACCCCAGCCCCCACAAGAGCGTCCAGAAGGGCCTTTGTGATGTTGTCCAGGTCCCGCTTACGGCGGTCTGGCGGGTGGGCGAACACGTAGACCGCCACCTCCCCCGAGTACCGCACCCCCTGGGCCTTCAGGACCGCCCAGGCCTCCTTGTGCCACCGCCGCGACTGGGGAGAAAGGTAGCGCCCCCGGCCTCTGGCTCCCCAATAGTGGTTGATTGAAGGGGGCCAGGGCAAAAGCACGTCTAAGGTCTTCACGCTTCACCCCCTTTTCCCTCCTCCTGCGGGACCCCCCGGCCCCCCGAGGCCCCGCAGAGGAGGGGTGCTAGCCCAAGATTGTGGGGAGCCCCGTGGGTGAGGGGGCGGGGCCACCCCCCGAGTAGGCCGGTACCTCGGGCGTGGTGCCCGTGAGGGTCAACCTCTGCCATCCACATGCACCTCCACTCGGTACCCCTTTCGTTCCAGCCGAGAGGCGATTTCCTCCGCCACCACCTCGGCGTGGCAGGGTTCGGGAGCGCACCAGCAGAGGAGCGTGAGCGTTTTCCTCCTCTCGGCCTCCCTCTCCAGCGCGGCTAGGGTCTGAGCTATCTTCCCTTCGCCCTTGACCCTGGAGAACCACTCGCGGTATCGCCGCACCGCCCCCTCCCGCCCAAACGCCTCCACCCGGTAAGGGTTCCCCAGGGGGGTCGGCCTACCCACGTATCGCCCCTCCCTGGTGTTTTTGCGGTTGGCCACCCGGATAAAGATCACTTCAGGGTCCCCCATATCAGGGCGATGACGCCCCACCAAAAGAGGAAGATCAACATGTAGCCCACTACCGCTCCCTCAGGGGCCTGCCTGCCGCCCCTGAGGGCCCAGGCCACGGTGGCGATGGTGGCCAGGAGGGCCAGGAGGTAGCTGATGATGATAGCGGTCACCACTACCCCCTCAGCGCTGCTCCCACCAACTCTGCCGCCCGGCCTACAACATGCCAGGCCGTCGTCCGTTTCCACCCTCCGCGACCCCCACGCGTTTCCAGTAGGGCGATAACTCTAGCCTCGGGGAATGCCTCTACAAATGCGGGCGCAAGCGCGAGAATCTCCTCAACCAGTCGCCTGGCCCGCGCCTTCTGCCCCCTCCCCATGGACACCGGCCCCACAAAGAGCCGGGCCTCTAGCTCATGCTCCAGCGGCCACCCTTCAGGGAATGGAGCGTCCATGCGCCCATACAACCTCACCTGCGCCCTGACCGCACCCCTCTCTGCCTGGATGGTATAGCTAAAAGTGCAGTCTATCTGCGTAACTACGCCTCTGTCTACCAGCGCGTTCACCAGATACGCCCCTTTCACCTCCATCGGGCCAAACTCGCTCAGCCCACGGCTAATCCGCCCCATGGGCAGGTGCGGGGCCAGGTCAACGGTATCGGTTTCCATGGAGTACCTGTAGCTCTTCGTTTTCCCCACGTACAGCTCCAGAAACCGATACCCCACCTTCCTCAGCTGGGCCTCCAGCTCCTCAATAGGCATCATCGTGCGAGTCACGTTCACCTCCGTGCACGGGCCGTCCTGACACTCCTTCACGCCGCCTCTTCCCTGAACACCAGCTTCCATGCCCGCCCGTGCTTGGCCAAAAGGCGAACCCACGGGCTCAGGTCCACCCACGGGTCCAGCCGGCTCACCCCGCGCCGGTTGCGGACGGCCAGGGCCACCAGCCAGGCCCGCCAGGCCCAGCTCTCGGCCTCCAGGGCCAGCTCCTCCTTCCTCGCTTCCCACTCCGGGTCCCCGAAGCGGCACGCGAAAAGGTGAGCCTCTCTGGTGGCGTGGGCCCGGGCCCACCGCTCTAAGGCCCTGATCTCCAGGCCCACGTGCTGACTCTCCTCCACGGTTTCCAGGAGGGCTGCCCAGGTGTAGCGCTCCAGGCCCCAGCGGACGTAGCCCGAGAGCGCGTCGGTGAGGAGGCACCAGAAGGCGTAGGCCAGCCAGTAGGGCACGTTCCGCCCGATTTCCTCCTCCGCCTCGGCCCGCAGTTTGGCCTCGTAGGCCAGGGCGAACACCTCCCTGGCCTCCTGGGTGTCGTCCTGGGTGGTGATGAGGAAGTGGGCCAGGAGGCCCCGGTAGCGGGTCAGCTCCTCCCGGTGGCGGGCCAGGAAGGCCCGGGCGGCCTCGAGGTTCCCCACGAACTTGGGCCGCCCCCCTTCCACGGCGAGGGTCAGGCCCTCCTCGTCCAGCGCCTTCACCAGCTCCGCCAGGCTCATACCCACACCTCCCCCCAGTACTCGTCCACCCTCGGCCACGGGTAGCCGTGCGGGGCCTTCCCCTGGTCCATGAGGACCACCCGCCGCCGGGCTCTGGTCACCGCCACGTACATCAGGCGGTGAAGGGCGTCCGGGTTCTCCCTGAGCCCCTCCGCCGCCCGGCGGGTGTACCCGGGCCAAACGTAGACGTGGTCGGCCTCGCCCCCCTTCACGGAGTGGACGGTGCCGATCCAGACCAGGGGCTTCCCGTGGAGCACCAGGTCCGGGCGGCGCGTGGCCACCATGAGGGCGCTCCGCATCCCCTTCGGAGCGCTCCCCAGCAGGTGGTCCAGGAGCCACCCCGGGTCCCTGGCCGCGATGTGGGGGCGGTGCTCCGGCCTGAAGACTCCCCATATGGGGTGGTCGTCGGGGATAACCGCCTCGTCCGGGAGGGCGGCGATGGCCTCCAGGGCCTCCGCCTTCTTCCCCAGGAAGGGAACCCGGGTCAGGTACTTGGCCCAGGCCTTCACGTCCTTCCCCAGGCGCTTCGGGAAGAGGAAGGCCCTGGCCTTCTGCCACCCGGCCTGCTCGTCATCGGGGAAGAGGTTGAGGCTGGAGCGCTTGGGGGCGTAGGGGTTCCCCCACGGGAGGCCCCGCTCGGCCAGAACGCCCTTCAGGTCCTCCAGGTAGTAGCGCGTGGTGGCCAGGAAGAGCACGCTCTCCCCCCGCCTGACCAACTCCTCGGCGTCCTCCACGGCCCAGCGGGGGGCATCGGGGGGCACGCGCAGGTAGGCGACCTCCCCCTCCTCCGGCCGGGGGCGGTAGCGCTTCTCAGCCCGGTTCCGCGCCCTCCCGATGATGGCCTCGGCCAGGGCCTGGACCTTCGCCGGCACCCGGTAGGACTGAGACAGCACGACCTCCCGGTCCACCGGGAAGGAGAGGAAAGAGGTGCCGTCCGCCCCCAGGTGGGCGTAGATGCTCTGGTCGTCGTCCCCCACCAGCGCCGTGTAGCGGGTCCCGGCGGCCCACTTCTTCACCAGCTCCAGCTGGAGGGGCGTGAGGTCCTGGGCCTCGTCCACGAAGAGGTAGTCCACGCCCAGGCCTGGCAGGACGAGGGCTTTCTCCAGCATGGCGGGGAAGTCCACCAGGCCCTCCTGGCTCATCCACGCCCTCCAGCGGGCCCAGAAGGTCTTCACCTCCTCGGGCCACTGGGGCATGGGCCGCATGGTGTTCCTGAGGTAGACCAGCTGGTCGTAGATCTGGTCGCCTGGGAGGCCTCCTTCCTCCTCGCTGTAGGGGTCCAGGGCGTCCACGGTGTTCCCGCGGTGGTCCACCCGTGGCGTCAGCCGCCACGTGTCCGGGACCTGGGCGTTCCACTGGTTCACCCTTTCTCTAGTGAGGGCCAGCTCGGGGTTGCCCAGGGCCCGGTAGGCGAGAGAGTGGATGGTGCCCAGGTTGTCCCGAGGCACCTGCCCCCCAATCCTGCTGGCGAACTCCTTGAACGCCGCCTTGGAGAAAGACGCCACGGCGATCGCCTCTCCAGGCACCCCACTTGTGACAAGCTTCTCCACCTCGCCGGCCAACCAGGTAGTTTTCCCGGTGCCGGGCGGTCCGTAGACCCTCACGCGGCTAGAACCAGTCATCGTCCACCTCCCCTTGGGCCGGTGGCGTTGCCATGTTGCCACTTCCCTCAAAAGAAGTGGCAACGGGGTTTATGCCGTTCAGAACACGCTTTTCACCCCCCGTTGCCACATTGCCACTTGATTTTTCTTTTTCCGGGTCCCCACCCCGGGAATCGTCACGAAGTGGCAATGTGGCAACGCCCTCCTTTTTCTCCGTGCTGGACGGGGCAGAAGGCGTTGCCACTTCTCCGCGGAGAAGTGGCAATGTGGCAACACCTGTGAAATCCGTCTCAGCCTCGTCCCGCCCGCTCAGCAGAGAGGCTGGTAACGCCCAGTAGCGCCTGTGCACGTACCCGCTGGACTGCAGCGCCACCCGGACGCTTTCCGCCCCGTACCGGCGCAGGAGGTAGGCCATCTCCCGAGGGCGAATCCGCTGTCCCCGGCTCTCCGTGCTCCACTTGGCCAAGTGGGTGGCGTGCACCAGGACGCTGCCTCCCCGTTCCACCGGGAGCTCCATGCGCACGTGGCTCCGCCAAGCGGCCTCGTCCTCCTCGCTGGCGGGCTTGTAGGCGTCCAGGTAGGCCTCCAAGAGGCTCACCAGCCAGTCCAGCTCCTCGGCCTCCGGGGCCTCGTAGTCCACGGTGGCCTGGGCGATGACCTGGACGATGAGGTCCCAGTAGCGCTGGTCCACCCAGCGCAGGAGGTGATGCGTGGCCTGGAAGACGCTGAGGCGGAGGCGGCGCTGGTTGAGCAGGGCTTCCGCCGTCCCCAGCTCCACGTGCTGCCCGTTCACCACGGCCACATAGCGGGGCGGCGTGGAGAGGTAGCGGCGGATCTCCTGCAGGCCGGGCCAGCCCCACTCGTCCCGCAGGTAGGCCAGGGCCTCTTCCCTGGTCATCTCGGGGGGCTTCAAAGCGCCGGCTTCCATCCTTCCCTCCTACCGCCACGGGGGCGGAACACCGGCTCGGCGGGCCGCTTCTTCCCCGCTTCCAGGCCCGACCGCGCCGTCCCCTCCACCCCACCCCGCCACTCCTTCTGCAGCAGTGGGAAGCCCT